>Ga0209573_1000145_pt1 | contig 182063 bp, 159 predicted proteins | sample TNRBio252014_DNA_FD_185870 | JGI IMG/M metagenome (GOLD analysis project Ga0209573, IMG submission 185870) | Wastewater treatment Type I Accumulibacter community from EBPR Bioreactor in Madison, WI, USA - TNR Reactor_6/25/2014_ DNA (SPAdes)... | ecosystem: Engineered > Bioreactor > EBPR >...
TCTCCTGCCAACGCAGCAGACCAACCACTCCACCGCCAGTCCTCCGCTCCCTCCACCAGCTTCGCTCGCACCGGATTCAAATCAATATACGCCGCCATCAACCGTGCCACATCCGGCTCTCGCTCGTTGCCTTTCGTGCCCGCGTAGTGCTTCCGCTCCACCAGCACACTCTTAAACTTTCCCATCCACAGCGTCCCCTGACGACCGTGCCGGCGATTGTACCATCGGCTAAACCGCACCTTCACCTCTTGCATCCACGCGCTCACATCACACATCCGCGACATCATCGCCCCCACCCGCTCCTGCACCAAAGTCTCCATCCCACCACCCATCTTCCGCAGTTTCGCAAAGTCCTCCTGAACCGCAGCAATGTGCGCTGCGCTGTACAGCAACCGCATGTGTTCAAACAATTTCTCCTCGCCGCCCGCAGCCCCTGGTGGCCCAAAGCGCTCCTCCAGCCAAGTCCCCTTGTGCGGCACTCGCACCAGGGCATGAAAATGGTTCCCCATGATGCAGTAGGTCAGGATCTTGATCCCACAGAACCGAGCCATTTTTCGCATTACCAGAACCAACGCCTCACGTTCCGTCTCATCAAAAAAGATCTCGCCACCGCAGGTGCGAGACATCACATGATAGACATTCGAGCGCCCATCATCCCCCCGAATCCGCTTCCGCCCCCAGCATTTCCGGTTCATCCCGACGTAAACACCCGTCAACGCCTTCACTCCGATCAAAGGATCGCCAGTCGCCGCCTCCAGATTCCCAGTTCCAGTCGTTTCAGTAGCCATCGCCAAAGGCGTAACGGAAAAGTGCGCGAAAAGCAACTCATTTGATAACGGTTATCAAATTTGCGTTGCGGAAGGGGGGCGGATGGCCTAGTTGGGAGGATGCACATTCCTACACTCATCGCTCGCAAGCGAGATGGCGGGGCTCTTTCTGCCCGGGAAATTCAGTTGGTGATTGAGAGGTTCACTTCCGGGGAGATGCCTGATTACCAAATGAGCGCTTTGGCCATGGCGATTTTTTTTCGGGGAATGAACGATGATGAAATGGCGGCGCTGGTCGATGCGATGCTGCACAGCGGCAGTGTTCTATCATGGGCGGCCGACGCCCCCTTGCGAGTTGATAAGCATAGCACGGGAGGCATTGGCGATAAGACATCTCTGATCATTGCGCCCCTGCTGGCTTGTGACGGACTTTGGGTGCCGATGATCTCGGGGCGCGGCCTCGGAATTACGGGAGGGACCCTGGACAAACTGGAATCGATTCCCGGTTTCAATACACAGTTGAAGGAGGAGCGAATCCGCGAGATCCTCTCCGAGATCGGATGCGTCATGATTGGCCAAACCGCTGACATTTGCCCTGCCGACAAGAAACTCTATGCTCTGCGCGATGTAACGGGGACGGTGCCGAGCATTCCGTTAATCACAGCCAGCATCATGAGCAAAAAGTTGGCGGAGGGCCTGAACCGACTGGTGCTGGATGTGAAATACGGCTCTGGGGCCTTTATGCAGAGTCGAGCCGATGCGGAGATTTTGGCAGGGGCGATGCGCCGTGCTGGCTCGGCGCTGGGAGTAGAGACGACCGCTCTCCTCCACCTCATGGACGAACCGACTGGGCACAGTGCGGGGAATGCCTTGGAGGTGGCTGAGGCCAGTGAATGCCTGCAAGGACGGGGGCCAGCTGACCTGGAAAAAATCTGCCTTGATCTCGCTGCCGCAGTATCGAATTCCCCTCGCGAAGCGCTGGCTGAGCGACTGCGGGATGGCAGCGCGTGGGATCGATTCCAAAAAATGGCGGAGGCGCAAGGTGGCGACGTTACGAGCTTGGAACGAATTACAGAGATCCATGCTGCACCCGTGATTCATGAGGTCTGCGCTAAGTCTAGTGGTATCCTGACCCGCATCGACGCCCGACAGCTAGGCCTAGCGGTCTTGGGTCTGGGTGCAGGTCGGGCGACGGCAGATGACGCGGTGGACTTTGCCGTGGGGTGCGATCAGATCGCCAAAACTGGCACTGCGGTGAGCGAGGGCGATGTGATCGCAAGAATTCACGCGCGATCCAAGAACGCGGCGGTAGAAGCGGAGAAGACGATCCTCGCGGGAGTGGAAATACGCTGACGCGCAGCCCATTCCGCAAGACCTACTTCTTCGTCCGCACTTGTTTGCGCCCTTCAACAGGGCGCTGGGACTGACGAGACCCGACGACGCGGTGAGTCGTCTTGCGGATTTCGGCACGGCCAGCGGTTCCGTGATCACCCCTCGCACCCGGATCCTCTTGAACGTGGAAGGGACCCGACAGCGGGGCGTCTGGCACTGGCAAAATTTCCGTGACGCCAGAGGAGGCACCGAGAACCTTTCTGGCGCGTTTGGGAGAGGCAGGCTTGGATTTCATGCCCCAACAAACCACAAATAGGACAAATTTCCTCCTCCAGTTTTGCCCAAAATGCCCCAGCAACTACGCAGACGATCTCCGGCATTGCGCGGAGAGTGCAACAGCGGTTAAATGCGTGGGCTAACTCTTCCCATCATGCCGACCTCGTTCAAAGACTACTATGCCACGCTGGGAGTCCCTCGCGATGCCAGCCAGGCAGAGATTAAGAAGGCCTTCCGCAAACTTGCTCGCCAATTTCACCCAGACACCGCCACGGACAAGCAGCTGGCGGAAGAGAAATTTAAAGAAATCAATGAAGCCAATGAGGTTCTCAGTGACCCAGAAAAGCGGCAGAAGTACGACCGTCTGGGGGCAAATTGGCAGGACTCATACGATGGGGGGCCTCCACCCCGCAGTCAGGGCTCTCCCACTGAAGGTGGGCAAGAGTTCCACTTTGGCGGCACCGGTTTCAGTGATTTCTTTGAACAGTACTTCAGCGGCGGCAGCCGATACGGCTTCCCAGAAGGGTGGGAGGCACCACCACCTGGCACCAGCGGTGGTCGCGCCCGGCGTGGCCATGACATTGAGGGCGATATCCTTGTAACTTTGACCGAAGCGATGAATGGGACCATTCGACCCATCTCCCTCCAAACCGTCAATCGACAAACGGGCGAAGTGCAGACGCACACTTTCCAAGTGCGTATCCCACCGGGCGCGACCAGTGGTCGCCGGATTCGTGTGCCAGGTCAGGGCGAGCCGGGTTTCTACGGTGGTGCGGCGGGAGATCTCTACCTTCGGGTCCGTCACGCCGCCCATCCGGACTTCACCTCCACTGAGGCCGACATCACCTACGAACTGGACATCGCCCCCTGGGACGCGGTGCTAGGGACTGAGGTGGTGGTGCCGACCCTGGATGGCGAGATCAAACTGCGCATCCCCCCAGGGACGGAAAACAATCAGTCGCTGCGTGTGAAAGGTCGCGGCCTACCCAAGGGCAAGTCTGGCGAGCGTGGTGACTTTTTCGTGCGCATCGACATTGTCATGCCGACCAAAGTCAGCGATGCCGAGCGCGCCATCTGGGAGCAGTTGCGCCAAACCTCCAGTTTCAACCCTCGCAAGACATCCGCCGCATGAACAACCCCACCTCCTCTGAGATCGTTGAATCAGCCGAATTCATCGCTACAGGAATCGCCAGCTACTCCGCTGAGGTGCTGGCAGAAATCACTGGCACGGATCTCGAGGCCGTTCTCTTCTACCAGGAGCAAGGGCTCATCAAGCCATGCGAATCCGATACATCTGGCGGCGCGGGCTATGACGCGACTGCGTTGCGGACGCTTCGCCGACTGGAGATGGTCAAAGAGAGCTGCGGGATGAACGTCCAAGGACTCAAGCTCCTCCAGACACTCATGGAAGAGGTCGAGAGGCTCCGTGCCGAATTGCACAGAGCCCATACCTCTTGATCGCAACTTACTGCTGCGCAGCGGCGGGCTTTTCTTCCGTCTTGGCGGTCGTTGGTGACTTGCCGAGCAATTCGACGTGATCCCGCAGGATATTCAAAGTCTCCAACTTCACAGGCTCGATGCCGTAGGGGAACGTGGACGCATCTGAGGCCGCCCCATCTTCATCAGCAGCCTTGCTGGCGACACGCATTCCGGTGCTCTGTTCGCGCGTAAATTCCGACTCGATGACGAGTTCCGGCTTATCCACATTGTCGAGCGTGAGGTGGTAGGTTTTGAAGCCGTTCTTACCGACCTTGGCAAGGACATCCGCGACGCGTTTGGCGCGCTCTGCATCTTGCTTTTCGCGACGTGCTTCCGCTTCATCGCGATCCTTGAGACGACTGGCGAGGTTGAGACTGACGGTATTGCGGTCGATCCGCGTCTTTAGGCGTGCCGATTCGTCCTGGACTGTTTGGAATTCAGGATTGGTGGAGAGCCTGCTCTTGAGGCGGGCTTGGAGATCTGAGAGCTGATACGAATCCTTGTGGGTAAAATTAAAGGTCCGTGGGGGAATCGTATCGTATGGCAAAGGGTTCGGTGTCGAAGCCTCGCCAATGTCCAAGACATCGCGGATGGATGGGATCTGCAGATCAGGAATGACCCCGAGGAGTTGAGTGGAGCCACCAGCGATGCGGTAGAATTTCTGAATCGTTACCTTCAGGGCACCAGCGCGGCTCTTGTCGCTGAAGAAGGGCATGTAGCGCTCCACGGGAAGGATCGTCTGCACCGTGCCTTTGCCATAACTGGACTTGTCTCCGACGATCAAGGCGCGGCGGTAGTCCTGCAATGCACCCGCAAGAATCTCGCTGGCGGAGGCGCTGGTCTTGTCTGTGAGCACGATCATTGGGCCGCTGTAGGTGGCTTGCTCGTTCTCACATTCGCGCCAGGTGATGTTGCCCTTCCAATCTTTGGCCTGCACGACTGGACCGGCTGGAACGAAGAGCCCGGTGAGCTTGATTGCCTCTTCCAAGGAACCGCCGCCATTGCCACGCAGATCCAGCACGAGACCGTCGATCTTCTCCTTCATCAGGCGACGCAGCAAGCGCTCCACATCCACCGTGGTGCTGACCTTACCTTCTTCCATGTCCGCGTAGAACGAGGACAAATTGATCCAACCAACGCGCATTTCTTTACCCAAGTCTGGTGGGGTTACGATCAGCTCGGCATTGGCGAGTTTTTCCTTCAATTCCACCTCGGTCCGAGTGATGGCGATGATGGTGGTGGCATTGGGGTCTGCGGCTGGCATGACCTTGAGCCGAACGACGGAGCCATCCTTGCCACGGATCATGTCCACGATCTTTTGCAGCTTCATGTACTTCACGTCCACAAATTCATCGTCCCCCTGGGCCACCGCGAGAATCCTGTCGTTGAGCCGGAGTTCGCCCTGCTTATCCGCAGGACCGTTCACCACGATGCCCTGGATTTCAGCCACATCGTCCTTGATCCCGAGAAGAGCACCGATCCCGACGAGGGAGTGCTTCATCTGGATGTTGAAGTTTTCGATCTCGTTCTGGCTCATGTACTCGGTGTGAGGATCAAATGAGGTGGCCAGTGAGGACAAGAAATAGTTCACGATGTCCTCTTGATCGTTTTCGTTCAAGTTATCGAGGAGGCGCTCATAGTCCTTCAGCACCTTTTCAGTAGCGGTCAGTTTCTTTTCTGGCTCTGCGGCCTTAGCAGGTTCTGTAGCCTTCGGCGCATCAGCGGGCTTAGCCGCATCGGCGGTCTTGGGTGCCTCCACTGGCTTGGCGTCTGCAGTGGGTTTTTCGGCTTCAGACTTGGCTGGCGGAGTTTCTGCGGGAGCGTCCTTCTTTTCTGCGGCTTTCTTGGCAGCAGTTTCAGCCTTCTTCTTGGCGTCCGCCTCTTTGGCTAGCTCGACCAATTTCTCTTGGAGGAGGTTCTCCTCCAGAATGTCCATCCAGAGTTTGTCGGAGGCGGCTTCGTCCGCAGGCCAGGGGGCCTTATCGCGGTTGATTTCAACAGTGCGATCCGAGTCAAATTTGAACTCTGTGGAGGCCAGAATGCGCCGCACAAAGTCCACCCGATCACGGACGCGCTGGGAATAGACGTCGTAAATCTCCAGCGCGGGGCTGATGTTACGCATCAGAATATGGTCATCCAGAGTGGTGTCATACTTGGCTTTGAACGAATCCACGTCGGCCTGGGTAAAGAAGACGTGACGGAAATCCAGCATGTTCAGGTAGTTCGTCAGCAACTGGCTGGAGACCTTGTCATCAAACTCAGCGTGGGAGTAATGATGATTTTGAAGCATGTAGGCCACATGCATGGCCACCTGTCCAAAGTTGGTTGCCGCCGGAGCTGGGGCGGGATTCATGAGGCTAACCGCACCAAAAGCGGCTGCCAAAAAGGACAGGGGGAATCGTGTCATTGGGAAAATTCTTCTATGGCTGCTTTAGTTGGATACGCGGCGCTAACCCATATCTAACCCGTTATTTTGTGTCTTGGAGGTTGAATTGTCCAACGGTTTCAGACTTGTTTACGTCACAGATGTTCAGCATAGCCCATTTTACAGGCGGAATCGCCCAAACCAACGGATACCTCTTCAGCCTTGGCGATACCCACCTTGTGTTCGATGCCCCAGAGGGCATGGCCGCCTGGTTGGCGACTCGCCAGGTTCAGGTATCCGCCCTTTTCCTGACCCACCAGCACTTTGACCACGTCATGGATGCGGCAGAAATCCAGAGCCAGCACGCTTGCCCCACCCTTGCCTTTGCCACTTATTCACAGGATCTGACGCTTGAGAAACTCTACGGTATGTTCACGGGCATGCAGTTGTCGGTCCCGCCATTCACGGTTGATCAAGTCCTTGCCGAAAAGGCTGAAGTTACCATCGCGGGACTTCGGTGGGACCTGCTACACATCCCAGGACATTCCCCTGACAGCCTCTGTTTCTATCGGCCTGAAGACGCCATCGTTTTTGGGGGAGATGTGCTGTTTCTGGATGGCATTGGGCGCACCGACTTTCCCGGCGGCGGGCTCCAGCTTCTGCTACAGGGCATCCAGTCCAAGCTGCTGACCCTGCCGGACGCCACCCGGGTGCTGCCGGGGCATGGCCCATCCACGACCGTGGGTCGGGAGAGGGATCAAAACCCGATGCTGGACGAATTCTGATCCTTCCGTGGCTGGCGAAACCTCCACCCATCGCGCCTTGAAGGACGCCACCGCTCTCTGGGCACTGGAGCGTGGCTTCCAGGCGGTCGCCCAAGAGATCCGCATCCCACGCAGCGGTTACCGAGCGGATGCAGCGGCCTGCCGGACCAGCAAGATCCGCCGCGCCGACGGACGGGCGATCCCCTTCCCCAGTTTGACGGCGATTTTCGAATGCAAACAAAGCCGCGCTGATTTCTTCAAAGACAGCCATCAGGTCTCGGCATCGCTGGCAAGACTGAAGCAACTTCAGGAGCGCAAAGTGAAGCTGGATCGACTGCTCGGCACACATTACCCGACGCTCAGCCAAGGCGGAGAGCTCTTTGCCGAGTTCCCTGCCGCCATCGATCCAGCGACACTCGGACACAAGGGCTACAGCCAGACCGTGCGCCAGATCGCCATCCACCAGCGGCGCGTCTTTGGCGGGACCAAGTTTGACAAGGTGCGACGCTGGGCCGGGGCGGATCTTTTTTACCTCGTCATCCGGCGGGGAATCCTAGCTCCCCACGAGGTGCCGGAAGGCTGGGGACTGCTGGAGTGGGACGACGCCACCCTGGATCCCGCCCATGGTCTGCCCGTGCTGACTTTGGTCCAAGAGGCGACCTTGGCAGGCACCACCGAGGACTGTCGACTGGAACTTCAGGCCGCCCTCGCTCAATCGACCTCCCGCCCCTGGCAGAAACTCCGACGCCAGCAAACTGCACCACCCGAAGCCGAAAATTAGACGAGCTTCATCCGGCTGAGATCCTGCGTATCCACCAGACCGACTGGCCGCTGATCCTCATCGAGAACGACAAGGTCATCCACGCGGTGGCGCTCCAGCGTCGCCACGACCTCTGCTGCGAGTTTGTCTGCCAGGATGGTGACGGGCTTGCGCGTCATGAAGATTTCCACCGAGTGATCAGCTATATGGCTATCACTCTGAAAGGCCCGAACGAAATCCCCATGGGTGAAGACCCCGGCCAGACGCCCTTCCTCATCCACCACGATCGCCGCACCACTTCGGGCGCGGGTCATCGCCTGGAGAGCCTCGCGCACGACGGTTTGCGGTGATATTACTGCTAACTGGGTGCCATGCCGCATCACATCCCGGACGCGTGTCAAAAGCGCACGCCCCAGGGATCCACCCGGGTGCAGACGGGCAAAGTCGTCTGCCTGAAAACCGCGCGCCTCCAGCAGGACCATGGCGAGGGCATCGCACAGCACTAGCATGTTCGTGGTGCTACAGGTTGGGGCCAGATTCAGCGGGCAGGCCTCCTTTGCCACCTGGACATCCAGGACCACATCCGCATTCCGCGCCAGCGTGCTCTCTAGTCCTCCCGTCACCGCCAACAGCGTGACGTTCATCCTCTTGAGGTGCGGCAAGAGGCTGAGCAACTCCCCCGTTTCCCCGCTGTAGCTGAGCGTCACCACCAGATCCCCGGCATTCACCACCCCCAGGTCGCCATGCAGGGCATCCCCGACATTCAGGAGGACCGCCGGAGCCCCCGTGCTGTTCAACGTCGCGGCCAGTTTCCGGCCGATGTTGCCACTTTTACCGACCCCGCAGATCACCAGCTTCCGCCCCGCGGCGAGACAGCTCATCATGCATTCGACCGCTGCGCTAAAACTCTCCCCCACCCGATCTCGCAGGCGTTGGAGTTCCACGATCTCGGTCTCAATGACTTGGCGTGCTTTTTCAGGATAATTCATGTGACATACGGATTCTGCGGGGCAAACTAGCGCCGCTCCGGCCCAGACCGCTCCAGACCGCCGCACGGCGCGGTGCGGGCGCGGACCATACCCAAGCCTGCCTCCGCATTCAATGCCGAAAAAGCCCGTCGTCGCCTCCTACATCGCTGATTTTCTCAAGCGCGATCAGGTTCATGTCTTCCGCCAATTGCATGGGATGTCAGAGGTTGAGCCCCATGTCTTCACCCACAAGCGCGAGAGCGAGGACACCTTCCCCTGGCATGAGAAGCGCCTCACGGTGCTCAAAAAACCTCGCTCGCGCTGGCTGCGCCGGCTGGTGTATCGGAGCATCCTCCAGCGTCCCTGGCAAATGTATCGGTCTGAGCTCCGTCAGTGGATTCTGGATCTGACCCGAGTCGAGGCCAAGGTGCTGCACCTTTATTTTGGCCATATCGCCCCCCAGTTCATCCCTTTGATGAAGGCTTGGCCCCATCCTGTGGTCGTGTCTTTTCACGGCGCCGACGCCGGGGTGGACATGGATCGCCCCGGCTACCGATCCGCGATGCTGGAGGTCTATCGCTGCGCCAGCAAGGTCCTTTGCCGGTCCGAAAGTCTCCAGCGCGACCTCATCGCACTGGGCTGCCCAGCGGAAAAGATCACCGTTTGGCGCACTGGGATTAAGCTGGACGCCTTCCTCCCGCAAGATCGCCCCGCGCCCGCAGACGGTGCCTGGCAGATCATGCAGGCCTGCCGTTTCATTGAAAAAAAGGGCCTAGACCTGACACTGGCGGCCTTTGCCCAGGTCCGCCAGCGCTTCCCTCAATCGCGCCTCCTCCTGATGGGCGATGGCCCGCTGAAACCTGCCCTGGAGAGTCAGGCCGCGCAATTAGGCATCACGGATGCAGTGACGTATGGCGGCTTTCAACACCCGGCCCGGGTGCGTGATGCCCTTTACGCCTCCCACCTCTTTGTCCATCCCAGCCGCACCACGGCCGACGGCAATCGGGAGGGCATCCCCAATGCCGCTGTGGAGGCGATGGCCACTGGCCTGCCAGTCGTCGGCACTACCCACGGCGGCTTCCCAGAAGCCATCACCGATGGTGAAAGCGGCCTCCTCGTGCCGGAGAACGACGCCCCAGCACTCGCCACCGCGATGCTGCGGATCCTGGAAGATGCAGCCCTCCGCCAGCGCCTCAGCATCGAGGCCAGGGCCGTCGCGGAACAGAAATTCGACGTAACCGCGCAGGTGCGTCTGCTGGAAGGTTGCTACAAAAGCTTGATGTCACCCCCCATTGTCTGACAATAATGCGGCCCTCGCCATAGCCCGCCTCCATGCACACCACCTCTATCGGCTCCCATCGCGCTTTCATGGTCATCTCCGTGACCCTGATCGTTTTGATCGTGTTCGGACTGATCGTGGGATGGAAGTACTATTCCGACAACATCGCCTACCGGCAGGACCTGCTCCGCCTCGACCAAGAAGTGAACACAGAGTCCCTAGTCGCGGCGAGCGGGCAGGCTACCCAGGGTGGGCTGACGCCCGACTCCGCCGCCAGCACCGAACCCCAAGAGGTCGGCTACAGCGGCAGCCCCCAGCAGCCCTCCGCCAGTATCCCCGGCCTCAATCTCATCGAGCCTCTACCGCTAGATGACACCTCCATGGCCCTGAGGCAGGCAGAAAATCTGATGGAAACCTACTGGCGCACCCAAGACTGGCGGGACCGCGTCGCCATGGTGCATGACCCCGATAGAGTCCAGCCTTTGATGGAGGACTATTACGAAAACCAAGGCGGCAAGGACCCCGTCCGCGGTTCATTGACCGGTCGGGGCCACTTCCGCATCAATGGCAAGGAAGTCATGGTCTTTAATTACAGTGGGAACCGACAGACCGGGCTGGAGTTCGCCATGCGCAAGCAGTCCGATGGCCGCTACCTTCTCGACTGGGAGTCCTATGTCGGTTACTCAGAAGTCGCCTGGCCCACTCTGATCGAAAAGCGCCCCACCGCGCCGACCATCGTCCGCGCCTTCGTAAAGCTGGACGATTACTACAACTTCGAATTCGCCGACTCCAGCCGCTACCTCTCCATCCGCATGAATTCGCCGGAGGGAGACCAGCAACTCTACGGATACTGCGAGCGCGGCTCAGATTTGGCGCAGTTTTTCACCGATAAGCTCAGCAATACAGAGAACCCCGCTGGCTATACCCTCCAGATCTCCTACCCCGGCAATGCCCAGAGCGGCCAGTGCGTGATGATTCAAAAAATCATCGCCCAGCGTTGGCTGACCGACGACTGACCCCACAGGTGGATCCGCCAGAGGCGAAAGTGCAAACACCAGACTTGGCATCGGCGCGGACATCCCCCAGTCTCCCACCTCATGCGAGCCCTCATCGCCATCGATAAGTTCAAAGGCAGTCTCACCGCCACCCAGGTCGCCACGGCCATTCAGCAGGCGCTTGGGCGCTGCGATGCCACCTGGACCTGCGACCTCTGCCCCATCGCCGATGGCGGGGAAGGCACCGTGGACGCCATCGTCACCGCCTTGAAGGGCCAGTGGCTGGCCGCGCCAGCGCATGACGCCTTGGGCAGGCCCATCGCCGCCCCTTACGGCATCGTCCAGCACGCAGGGATTTCCCAGGCAGTGATGGAGATGAGTTCCGCCTCGGGCCTCGCCATGGTCAGCGATCTCCCGCCAGATCCCGCCCGCGCCAGCACCTTTGGCACGGGCGAAATGCTGCGCCACGCCGCCGCCCAGGGTGTCGGGCAGATCCTCATCGGCATCGGCGGCAGCGCCACCAACGACGGCGGGCTCGGCATGGCCAGCGCGCTCGGCTGGCGCGCCCTGGATGCCGCAGGTAACCAGATCACCGACCTGCCAGCCGCTGCGGAGAAAATCGCCACCCTACAACCGCCCCCGAACCTGAATCTCCCACCGATCGTCGTCGCCTGTGACGTCACGAACCCCCTCCTCGGCCCGACCGGTGCCAGCGCCGTTTACGGCCCCCAGAAAGGGGTTCAGGACGTGCCCTTTTTTGAAAATCGCCTCCGCCACATCGCAGACCTCGCCGGGAAACACAGCGCCCCAGAGCTTCGGGATACCCCAGGCGCAGGAGCCGCCGGCGGGCTGGGCTTTGGGCTGATGGCCTTTGCGGGCGGCACCCTGGCCAGTGGCTTCCAGATCATCGCCGACCTCACCGACCTACGCGCCCGCATCGCCGCTGCCGATATCGTCATCACGGGGGAGGGCAGGCTCGACTCCCAGACCCTGCATGGCAAAGGCCCGCACGGCGTCGCCCTGCTGGCGCGCGAACTCGGGCGGCCCGTCGTCGCCATCGCCGGTGGGCTGGAGGATGTCCCGCTGCTGGAGGCTCACTTCGATCTCCTGCTCGCCACCAAGCCCCCCGCCATGTCACTGGCAGACGCCATCCAGGCAGGCACGCGCTTGATTGAAGAAACAGTTGAGCAGCACGCCGCCCGGTTTATGGAGTTGGCGCAAAACAGGCGCTGAACCCACGCCGCACACCATCACCTCTCTACCCGCAATCACACTATGTCAGTCAAAGCCGTTTTACTCTTCGCCGGACAAGGAGCCCAAAAAGTTGGCATGGGCCAGGATCTCGCCGCAGCCTACCCCGTCGTGCAGGAGCTCTTTGACCGCGCCGACGCCGCCCTCGGCATCCCCCTTACCGCCGTCATGCGGGACGGCCCCATGGAGGAACTGACCAAAACCAGCCGCTGCCAGCCCGCCCTCTACACCCACGGTCTCGCGCTCCTAGAAGTCCTCAAATCGAAGCTCCCCGACCTCGAGATCGCAGCCACCGCAGGCCTATCCCTCGGCGAATTCACCGCCCATGCCGCAGCAGGTACCTTTGACTTCGAGACCGGACTCAGCCTCGTCTTCCAGCGCGGCAGCTTCATGGAGGAAGCCTGCGATGCTACGCGCGGTGCCATGGTCGCGATGATCGGTGGGGAAGAGGCCGCCATCCGCGCGCTCGCCGCCGAATGCGATGTCGATGTCGCCAACTTGAATGCGCCAGGGCAAATCGTCCTTTCCGGCTCCGCAGAAGGCATCGAGGCAGCCGCCGCCAAGGCCAAGGACGCCGGCATCAAGCGCGCCATCACCCTGCCCGTCGCAGGTGCCTACCACTCCCGCCTCATGGCCAGCGCCCAGGAAAAGCTCGCCGCCGTCCTCGCCACCGCCCCGATTGCCAGCCCACGTTGCCCCGTCGTCTGCAACTACCTCGCCAGCACCGTCTCCGACCCTGCCGATATCCGCTCCACTCTCGCCAGCCAGGTCACCGGCTCCGTCCGCTGGGTGGAGAGCATGCAGAACCTCCGCGATCAGGGGCATGAGCTCTTCATCGAGCTCGGCCCAGATGCCACCCTCGCCGGACTCATGGGTAAGATCGACAAAGCCGCCCGCGTCATCAGTATCAAGGACGTCCCCAGCCTTGATGCCGCCCTGGCCCAGCTCGGCCAATAGCCAGCGCCCGCTAGCACAGGAGCTTTCCGCTTTCTAGTTGGCGAAAATCTGCTTACTTGCCCCCATGCCTGATAGCCTCCAAACCCTCTTCAGCCCGCTGAACACCTTTGTCATGGGCTTCCTCCTCGGCTGCATCTTCCTCGCGCTCGCCCTCTGGTCCCATTGGAAGACCAAGCGCGAGTTCAAACGGTACCGCAGCCACCTCAGCGATAAGCTTGAGCTCGACTCCCGCCAGATCCAGGACCTCAACAAAGAGCGCGCCCGTCTCGCCCAAGAAAGCGAGCACCTCCGCCTCCAGATCGCCCGCCTCAACGAGCGCCCCGACAACAAGCTCCAGCGCGACCTCGAGATCATGGCCCGCGCCGAAAAGCAGATGATGATCAACGCGCCCGGCTTTGCCCCCGCCTGGGAGATGGCCAAAAGCCAGGCCCTCAGCCAGATCGAAAGCGAAGAAAAAGGCCTATCCTTCCCGCAGCGCATCTTTCGCAAGCTCCTCGGCGGCAACAGCAGCAATGGGCAGCAGACCCTGACGGAAAACAGCGCCAGCAGCAGCAATACCGAAAGCCCCGCTGAAGCCACCGCCACCGCGCACTAAGACGCGCCTCTGAAGATTCCGCTGTCACTGGAGCGGCTGGACTGGACAATCTGTCGGTGAGCCCCCCAAAGCTCCCATTCCCAATGCTCCAAACATTCCAGTCTTTAGGAACAGTCTCCTGATCGGCGGATCACCCTCGGTCTCCGCATGGCCATAATCTTCCGAAGTAGCGGAACTGAGGGGGGAGGAGGAGGATACATCCATGAAGCGGCCATTTCTGGGGAAGCAAAGCGGGCGGTAATGTCGATTGGCACCATCTGTCCATCTGGAGTTTTGATGAAATTGGAGCGTTTGGTGTCGCCGATCACAAGCCCGTCGGCTGGTCGATACCAGATGAGAGTGTCGACACGATCAAAGCCCAGCTGGTCCCGAAGGTGCTTGGTGATCTCCGTTTGCTCCGGCATTGTGCCCTCCACTCGAGGCTGTGAAATGACGATGGATGACTGGTCGCCCTCAATGATCCCCTCAAACATGATGGCGTCATGAAATACGTGATTGGCGATAATCATCCGCTCCATATACTCTGCTGGCGTGGCCGACCCGATGGCAGAGTTCAATTCACCCACACTGTTGGCGTGGGTGACGACGGTCAGACCTGATTGCCCAGGGTGGGTAACTTTGAAGAGCCGTTCCGGACCTCTGACTGAATTATAAATGACATGCTCTCCACCGCGATCTCGCTCATCAGCGAGGAGAGAAATATCAAAGCCGACTTGGGACTTGCTCCAATTTACCAACCGAACGTACTGCTCAAGACTGGTGGCCCTTCGATGCTCAGCCTCAGTTCCCGGTTCCTCTTCATTTGCTCGTCCGCCTTCACTGGGTCGGTCAAAACCCATTTGCGCCGTGCTGCGCCGATCTTGCGCTGCTCCGCTTCGATCTGCTGCATGGTTGGGCGTGTGGGCGTGGATCGCATAAAGAGCGGCGGTGAAAGTCTTTGATTCAGGTGACACCTGACCGCGAATTTGAAGGGGATGAGGCCAGTTGTCAATGGGTAGAGTTGCCGACACCGCCCGCCTATTGACCGCAACCTCACTCGGCAGCAATACCGAAAGCCCCGCTGAAGCTGCCGCCACCGCGCACTAAAGCACACCGATTCGCCCCACCTTTCCCAGGGAAAGCATTTGCATCCCGCCGGGTTCAGAGCCAATTCAAAAGAACCCGCTCGTTCCCACTTGCCAGTACCACTTTCCAACCGCACGCTCGTCGCCATTCCTGCCCGCTGGGGTTCCACACGGTTCCCCGGAAAGCCGCTCCACCTCATCGCGGGAAAGCCCCTCGTGCAGCACGTCTGGGAGCGCTGCCAAGACTGCCGAGAGATCGACGATATCGTCATCGCCACCGATGACCAGCGCATCGTCGAGGCCGCCGCCACCTTTGGCGCGCGTGCCGTTTTCACCTCCCCAGATCACCCCAGCGGCACGGACCGCATCGCAGAGGCTGCTGGCAGCTTTCCAGACCACCGCGTCATCATCAACGTCCAGGGGGATGAGCCCCTCATCTCCCCCACCCTCATCGATCAACTCGCCGTCGCCCTCCGCGATGACCCCAGCATCCCCATGATCACCGCCGCTGCGCCCATCCATGACGCAGCCCAAGTCACCGATGCGAACATCGTCAAAGTCATCACCGATCTCCGCAGCGACGCCATCTACTTCTCCCGCTCCCCACTGCCCTTTGTGCGCAATGCAGACACAGGCATCCTCCACCACCGCCATCTCGGCATCTACGGCTTCCAGCGGGACTTCCTCTTTCAATTCGTCGCTTGGCCACCCTCCTTGCTAGAGAAAACCGAATCGCTGGAGCAACTCCGCGCCGTCGAAAATGGCACCCGCATCCGCGTCGTCTTTACCAGCGACCTCTCCCCCGGCGTCGATACCGAAGAACAGGCCCGCGCCGTCGAACACCTTTTGTCACATTAACATCCCCCGCCCTCTACCCCTCCTCATCCCATGAAATACATCTTTGTCACCGGCGGCGTCGTCAGCTCACTCGGGAAAGGCCTCGCAGCCTCCGCCCTCGGCACCCTCCTAGAGCACCGAGGTCTCAAGGTGATCATGCAAAAGTTTGATCCCTACCTCAACATCGATCCCGGCACCATGAACCCCTACGAGCACGGGGAAGTCTATGTCCTCGACGATGGCGCAGAGACCGACCTCGATCTCGGCCACTACGAGCGGTTCACCCACACCAACCTCTCCAAGCTCAACAACCTCACCAGTGGCCAAGTCTATTCCACCGTCATCGAAAAAGAGCGCGCCGGGAAATACCAGGGCAGCACCGTGCAGGTCATCCCCCACGTCACCAACGAGATCAAAGCCCGCGTCCATGAAGTCGCCGAAAAAATGGGCGGCGACGTCATCATCACCGAGATCGGCGGCACCGTCGGCGATATCGAAGGCCTCCCCTTCCTAGAGGCCATCCGCCAGTTCGGGCACGAAGTCGGCCATGGCAACGTCCTCTACATCCACACCACCCTCGTCCCCTACATCAAGGCCGCCGGAGAGCTCAAGACCAAGCCCACCCAGCAGAGCATCGCCAAGCTGCGCGAGATCGGCATCGGCCCCCACATCATCCTTTGCCGCACCGAGATGCCCCTCGATACCGACGTCCGGCACAAGATCTCCCTCTTCTGCAACGTCCCCATCGAGGCCGTCATCGAAGTCCGCGATGTGAAGCACAGCATCTACGAAGTCCCCCTCAAGCTCCACGAAGAGCGCCTCGATGACATGGTGTGTAAGTTCCTTGAGCTCCCCACCCCACAACCAGACCTCACCAGTTGGCGCAAGTTCGTCCAGCGCGTCATCCACCCCACCCACCACGCCCGCATCGGCGTCGTCGGCAAATACATCGAGCTCCAAGACGCCTACAAAAGCATTTATGAGGCCCTCACCCACGCCGGAGCCGCCAACGATTGCAAAGTCGATGTCGTCCGCATCGATGCCGAGAGCATCGAAAAAGCCGGTCCCGACCTCTACCTCAACGGCCTCCAGGGCATCCTCATTCCCGGCGGTTTTGGAGATCGCGGCACCGAAGGCAAGATCGCCGCAGCACGCTACGCCCGCGAAAACTGCATCCCCTTCTTCGGCGTCTGTCTCGGCATGCAGATCGCCGTCATCGAGTACGCCCGCAACGTCTGCGGCCTGACCGGTGCCTCCAGCCTCGAGTTTGACAAAGGCACCCCGCATCCCGTCATCAGCCTCATGGAGGAGCAAAAAAAGGTCATCAACCTCGGCGGCACCATGCGCCTCGGCACCTGGGTCACCGATCTCCTCGCCGGCAGCAAAGCCTACGAACTCTATCACAGCGCCACCATCACCGAGCGCCATCGCCACCGCTACGAGGTCAATTCCGACTACAAAGAGACCCTCGAAAGCAACGGCCTCGTCATCTCCGGCACCTCCCCAAATGGCGAGCTAGCAGAAATCGTCGAAATCCCCACCCACCCCTTCTTCGTCGCCTGCCAGTTCCACCCCGAGTTCCTCTCCAAGCCCAACCATCCCCACCCCATCTTCCACGGCTTCGTCAAAGCCGCCATGAACCACAATGGCAGCGCACCACCGACTTGTTGACGCAGCCAGGGCCTTGACCTCAAAAACCCGGGCCATCCCCCCCAAAAGTTGGGCCGCCAACTTTTGGATTTCCCCCGTCACCTTTTAAAGTTGGACCGCCAACTTTTGGATTTCCCCCGTCACCTTTTAAAGGTGAACCGCCAACTTTTGGATTTCCCTCGTCACCTTTTAAAGGTGAACCGCCAACTTTTGGATTTCCCCCATCACCTTTGAAAGGTGAACGGCCAACTTTTGGATTTCCCCCATCACCTTTTGGATTTCCCCACGCATTGAGCGAAATCCCCCGGAAAGGCGCGCGTCCCGCCGCCCTCAAAACCCCACTCGTGCTGTCCACCAAAACGAAAAAGGCTCAAAGGCTCACTTCGGACCTCCCTCCGCCTAGCGCTTGATTTTCCCTGGGAATGACCGGAAGGCTGATGGGTCTGTTTCTTTGTCTCCGTCTATGAAATCCGCCGCTTCCCATGTCGTCCGCACGCTCCGTTCCGCAGGTCATCAGGCTCTGCTCGCTGGGGGGTGCGTGAGGGATGTCCTGCTGGGGCGCAGCCCCAAGGACTTTGATGTGGCGACGGATGCGACGCCGGAAATCGTGAAGGACCTCTTCCCTGGCGCGCTGCTGGTGGGGGCGGCCTTTGGGGTGGTGGTGGTGCGGGTCAGGGGCATCCAGATCGAGGTGGCGACCTTCCGCACGGATGGCGAATACCGCGATGGCCGCCACCCGGACTCGGTGCGCTTTGCCACGGCGGTGGAGGATGCCCAGCGGCGGGACTTTACCGTGAACGGTCTCTTCATGGATCCTGAAACGGACGAGGTGATCGACTACGTGGGAGGGCGCGCCGATATCCAGGGGGGGGTGATCCGCGCCATCGGGGATGCCCAGCAGCGCTTTCGGGAGGATCAACTGCGCCTGCTGCGGGCGGTGCGCTTTGCCACGGTGCTGGACTTTGAGATCGACCCGGAAACGTGGGCGGCGGTGAAGTCGATGGCGGATCGTCTGGGCTCTGTCAGCGCGGAGCGCATCCGTGATGAGTTCTCCAAGATCATGCTGCATCCCAACCGGGTGCGGGGTTTTGATCTGCTGGTGGAGAGCGGGCTGATCAACGCCATCATCCCAGAGATCGTGAACCTGAAGGGCTGCGAGCAGCCACCGCAGTTTCACCCAGAGGGGGATGTCTTTATCCATACGCGCCTGATGCTGAGCCTGCTGCCGGAGGAGGTCTCCATCAATCTGGTGCTGTCTGTCCTGCTGCATGACATCGCCAAACCGGCGACGCAGACGGTGGATGAGACGGGCCGTATCCGCTTTAACGGGCATGACCGCCTGGGGGCGGAGATGACGGGCCAGATCCTGCGCCGCCTGAAGTACCCGAACGAGGTGATCGAGCCTGCGGTGGAGGCGGTGGAAAATCACATGCGGTTCATGGAGGTGAAGAAGATGCGCCTTTCCAAGCTGAAGCGGTTCATGTCGCGCGGGCACTTTAGCGATGAGCTGGCGCTGCATCGGGTGGATTGCCTGGGATCAAATGGGCAACTGGACAACTACGAGTATGTGTCTGAGAAACTGCAGGAGCTGTCCGCAGCGCCGCTGATCCCGGCGCGGCTGATCAATGGCGGGGACCTGATCCAGCACGGCTGGCACGCGGGCCCGGCGCTGGGCGCGGTACTGTCTGCCATCCAGACGCTGCAACTGGAAGGGACGCTGACCAGTCGCGAGGAGGCGCTGGCCTGGGTGGAGAAATTTGCCCCGGTGCCAGATGTCTTTGACCCGCCCGCCGGCCTCCTGCCTGCGGACTGAGGAGCAGCAGGGTGATTACGCGCCGCGCAAAAGGGTGGCGGCGGTGATCAAGGCCCAGGCACCCGCCAGCACATGGAAGGTGTGGTCGGAGACGTAAGGGATCGCGGTGTAATGGGAGGCAACTCCCAGAATTCCCGCGAGGGTGGCAATGAGGAAGACGGGCAAGGTGGGTGGGTTCAGTCTCATGGGCATTAGGATGCGACGGATGCAGGGTCGGTGTCGAGGTAAATCCGCCCCCAGGGCGCGAGTCGGGGGCGGCATGAGAGGAGCGAATGACGGGCTGGGTAACGTGAATGACCACGAATCGCTCACGGGCGCAGCTTCATTTACGGCCATTCGTGGGTCATTCGTTTTCATTCGCGTTCGAATGGGATGCCTTCCACTGGGCTTGATGCGTTGCTTTGATCGAAGTGCACACCTGAGAAATGAAGAGGAGCTGAGATCGAACCGGGTAACGCGAATGACCACGAATCGCTCAGGCAGAGAAGCCTCATTTGCGGCCATTCGTGGGTCATTCGTTTTCATCCGCGTTCGAATGGGATGCCTCCCACTGGGCTTGATGCGTTGCTTTGATCGAAGTGCACACCTGAGAAATGAAGAGTAGGTCAGACCGAACCGGGTAACACGAATGACCGCGAATGTTAACGAATGACCACGAATCGATCAGGCAGAGAAGACCCATTTGCGGCCATTCGTGGGTCAGTCGTTTTCATTCGCGTTCGAATGGGATGCCTTCGACTGGGCTTGATGCGTTGCTTTGATCGAAGTGCACACCTGAGAAATGAAGAGGAGGTGAGACAGATCCGGGTAACGCGAATGACCGCGAATGTTAACGAATGACCACGAATCGATCAGGCAGAGAAGACCCATTTGCGGCCATTCGTGGGTCAGTCGTTTTCATTCGCGTTCGAATGGGATGCCTCCCACTGGGCTTGATGCGTTGCTTTGATCGAAGTGCACACCTGAGAAATGAAGAGTAGGTCAGACCGAACCGGGTAACGCGAATGACCGCGAATGTTAACGAATCACCACGAATCGATCAGGCAGAGAAGACCCATTTGCGTTTGCGGCCTTTCGTGGGTCATTCGTTTTCATTTGCGTTCGAATGGGCTGCCTTCCACTGGGCTTGATGCGTTGCTTTGATCGAAGTGCACACCTGAGAAATGAAGAGGAGCTGAGACAGATCCGGGTAACGCGAATGACCGCGAATGTTAACGAATCACCACGAATCGATCAGGCAGAGAAGACCCATTTGCGGCCATTCGTGGGTCATTCGTTTTCATTCGCGTTCGAATGGGATGCCCTACAGGAAGTACGGGTGGGGGTCTTTTTCATCTTGGCAGGTCATCGGGGCCGTGCTCCTGATTGCGTGCCCCATGTCCGCCGTCTTCCCCCGCATGCGCTGCTGCGCTTCCGCCCTGGTCCTGACCCTCTCTGCCCTCGCTGGCACGGGAGGTGGTGCTGCGGGTAAGGGCCTGCCCTCCAAGCCGAACGTGCTTTTCATCATCGCCGATGATCTGCGGGACTGGACGAGCTGGCAGGGCGGGCACCCGCAGGCGCACACGCCAAACATGGATCGTCTGGCAAAGATGGGGATGCGCTTTACCAATGCGCACTGCAACTACGCTCTGTGCAATCCCTCCCGAACCTCGCTACTTACGGGGATGCTGCCCTCCAGCAGCGGCGTGTTTGGCAATGAGCAGGACTGGCGGCGCAGTGTGCAGGTGGTGGGGAAGCAGACCCTGCCGGAGTTCTTCAAGGCGTCTGGCTACACCACAGCGGCCGGGGGGAAGATCTTCCACGCGAACCACGGCGGGCCACAGGGGCGGCTGAGCGGCTGGCACGGGGGGCGGCGCGGGTTTGAGCAGGACACGGCCTGGACCCAGCGATTCCCCACCGCCGGGGTGCAATTGGCGGATCTGCCGGTGCACACGGGGCAGAACTTCAATGGCCTAGACATCTGGCACTGGGACTGGGGTGGCATTGATTCCCCCGACGGAACGACGGAGGACGGGCAGACGGTGGCCTGGGCGGCGGATTTCCTTTCCCAACGCCAAAAGAAGCCCTTCTTCCTGGCCGTGGGTCTTTATAAACCGCACTCCCCGTGGTATGCGCCGTCCCCGTACTTTGACGAGCGCCCCGTGCGGGAGGTCAGCGTGCCGGACGTGCGCGCGGATGATCTGGATGATGTGCCCGCCTTTGCAAAGACGCACGTGAAGCCCGGCAGTTACCACGATCTGATCACGCAAAAGAAGCTCTGGAAGGAAGCGGTGCGCGCCTACCTGGCCAACATCACCTTTTGCGATGCGATGCTGGGGCGATTGCTGGATGCGCTGGAAAAGAGCCCGCAGGCCAAGGACACGGTGGTGGTCTTTACCTCTGACCACGGCTGGTACCTGGGGGAAAAGCAGATGTGGCACAAAGGAAAGCTGTGGGAGGAAGGCACCCACATCCCCCTGACGATCTATGCGCCCGGCCTGACGCAGCCCGACAGTGTGTCCGCCCAGCCGGTGTCTCTGATCGATCTTTACCCGACTTTTTGTGATCTGGCCCACCTGAAGAAGCCTGCGCACCTGGATGGGGAAAGCCTGCTGCCCCTGCTGAAATCCCCCGCCACACCCCGGACCAAACCCGCCATCACGGCGATGGGCGGCGGGGCCAATGTCAGCTATGCCGCGCGCGATGCGCGCTGGCGCTACATCCGCTATGCGGACGGCAGCGAGGAGCTGTACGATCACGACGCCGATCCGCATGAGTGGACGAATCTGGCGGCGCAGGCAGACACGGCGGATGTCCGCAGCCGATTCGCCGCTGCCTTCCCCACGGAGTGGAAGTCCGCCGCCCGCCCTGCGGCAGAGCTGAGCATCATCGCGGCAGATAACGGCATCACCGATCTGCTGATGCAGCCGGGTGATGAACTGACCGCCGCCGAGGCACCGGACCTGACCGGCAATGGCCTGATGCTGGACGCCTCTTTTGACTACAACCCGGCGGTGGATCTGGACAGCACCCTGATCACCCAGGGGGATACGGCGCTGGGTTACGCGCTGCACTTCGTGGCAGGGCATCCGACGCTGACGGTCTTCTTCAACCAAAAGCCCACCGCCATCCGGCTGGACGCCATCCCTGAGGGGCCGACGCATGTCCGCGCACTGATCGATGGGGAGGGCGTGATGTCCCTGGCGATCCCGGACCGGGGGGAGATCCTGACGGAGAGCCCCTTCCCGCGCGGCTTCCCCAGCCGACCTGCGGCGGGTCTGCGTGCGGGGCAGAGCTTTGGGCTGCTGAACGCGCAGGATTACCCCAACAGCACGCCCTTTGACGGGGCGGTGCAGCGGCTGCGCCTGACGATCCTGCCCAGCGGTCTGGCCAACGCGCCCGCTGCCCCCACGCCACCCCCGGCTGCGGAGCCCCCTGCGCAGGTGCCCCAACCGCCGACTCCGCCCCCTGGCCAAAATTAGGCTTTTCAGAGCGGAGGGAATTTCATAGCCTCTGCACCTTTACCCAACCCGACCCACACTCCCTGTATGTCATCCCCTGCCCGCTCTGCGCCCGCCGAGGCCCCGAACATGAAACTGTTCTGGGCCTGCTTCATCGCCCTCGTCGCCACCTCCTTCGTCTTCGGCGTCCGCGCTGCGACGATCGGGAACCTTCAGGAAAGCTTTAACCTGAATGAGCTGCAAAAAGGCCAGATCAACGGCGCGGGCATGTGGCCCTTTGCGCTGAGCATCATCTTCTTCAGCCTGATCATCGATAAGATCGGCTACAAGGCCGTGGCGCTGTTTGCCATCATCTGCCACATCGTCTCCTTGGTGCTGACGCTGCGGGCCTCTGGCTTTACAGACTTTTACTGGAGCACCCTGCTCGTCGCCGTGGCCAATGGCACGGTGGAGTCCTTTATTAACCCGGTGGTGGCGACGGTCTTCCGCCACAACAAGGCCAAGTGGCTGAATATCCTCCATGCCGGCTGGCCTGCTGGGCTGGCGCTGGGGGCACTGTTTTGCGCTCTCTTGCCCGATACGAAGGCGATGTTTGAGCACGCGTGGCAGTTCCGCTTTGCCCTGTGCTTTATCCCCGTGGGGCTGTATGCGGTGCTGATCCTGCCCTGCAAATTCCCGGTCAATGAGCGCGTCGCTGCAGGGGTCACCTACCGGGAGATGCTCCAAGAAGTGGGGGGCGTGGGCTTTTTTATCATCACCGCCCTGACGATCCCGGCGCTGACGCAAATGGCGGGCATTGATCTCGGCTGGGGTGCCATCCTGGGCATCGCCGCAACCGTCGCGGTGGCCATGGGCGTGTACACCCGCTCTCCTGGGAACTGGGTTTTCATCCTGATCCTGATCACCATCGGACCCCTGGCCACGACGGAACTGGGCACGGATGGCTGGATGCCAGACCTGCTATCGCTCAACGGTCCTGACGTCGCCAACTTCGCCACCTGGGTGTTTGTCTATGTGTCCGCCATCATGACGGTGCTGCGCTTTTTCGCCGGTCCCATCGTGCACCGCATCTCCCCCATCGGGCTGTTGGTCGTCGGTGCCAGCATCGCCATCGGTGGTCTGCTGCTGCTGTCCCAATCCGTCGGCTGGGCCATCGTCGGCGCTGCCACGGTGTATGCGTTTGGGAAGACCTTCCTCTGGAGCACCACGCTCGGTCTCGTCTCCGAACAATTTCCGCGCGGTGGCGCACTGACGCTGAACGGCGTATCCGCCGTGGGCGTGCTCTTCCTGGGCGTCCTGGGTTCCCCCTTCCTGGGGTACAAGCAGGATGTGGACATGCACAAGCGCCTGACGGCCAGCCAGCCAGCCCTGCTCAAGAAGATCGAAGGGGAAACCAAGAGCTCCATTTTTGGCCAGAACCCCAGTGTCGATCAGGCAAAGATTCAGGCCCTGCCCGAGGCAGAAAAGTCCGCCTACACAGCCGTGCAGGCAGACAGCAAGCGTGGCGTCTTCCAGACCATCGCCATCCTGCCCAGCTTCATGCTGGCCTGCTACATCGGCCTCTTCCTTTACTACAAATCGCGCGGCGGCTACAAGCCGGTGGAACTCGGCCATGCCGACGAAGCCGATACCGGGTTCTGAGAGGGGCGGCACCGTCCCCGCACCCCAGATCGCCTGCCTGAGAGGTCGCCCCCGCCGCGGGAGGTCCGTTTTTATCACCAACCTAGCGCCTAAATTGTTCCCAAGGGGCCATTTTATGCTTGTTCAAATCTGCCCCGCCGAATAAGTACACCGTTTGTTGAATCGCGCCCACCTGCCATTGCAGGCCGGGGGCGGCTCAACCAATACCATCATAACTCAACTCTCAATCCAACCACATCAACTACATGTCAGCTTCAATTGAAGGCATCGCACCAAACGCCAAGCGGCTCTTATGGGCCGGTTTCATGGCCATCCTAGCCGCAGGCGTCGGCTTTAGTATTCGCAACGGCATCGGGGGAGAGTGGGCACGTCTCTTCGGCTTCACCGGCCTTCAAGTCGGCTTGATTGGCGGCGCAGGCTTCAGCGGCTTCTGCTTTGGCATCATCATTGGCGGGATCATCGTGGATAAGATCGGCTACGGTAAGCTCGTCATCGCGGCCTTCCTGCTCCATATTATCTCAGCGGCAATCACGCTAATCCCCTCCGATGGGATGAATCAGCAGAGTGCCTTTCTGGCCTTATTCTGTGGTACATTCATCTTCTCGCTGGCAAACGGCACCCTGGAGGCCGTAGCCAATCCCCTTGTGGCGACACTGTTCCCCCAAGACCGCACGCACTACCTCAATATCCTTCACGCCAGCTGGCCTGCCGGGATGATTATCGGCGCGCTGATCACATTGGCTGTCGGCAATTCTTGGAGCTGGAAGGCGCAGCTCGCCCTCTACCTCGTTCCAACGATCATCTACGGTGTGATGTTCTTCGGACAGTCTTTCCCCAAATCCGCAGCTTCTGCTAAAGGGCTTTCTTTGGGCGAGATGATGAAGGATGTCGGTATCCTCGGTGGTGCCGTCGCTGGTTTCTTCCTGTATCTGTTCACTCGCGATGCGCTGGGTGGCAATATCCTCAAAGGGCTCACCGGCTCCGACTTCTTCGCCGGTGACACCTGGAACTACATCTCCATGGCGGCTGGCATCGGCTTCTTGGCCTGGGTTGCCATCATCACCCGTTTCGCAATGGGCCACTGGATGCTCTTCGTCCTCTTCCTTGCTCACGCCATCGTAGGCTCCCTGGAACTCGGGACCGATTCCTGGATTGAGGCGATCAACGGAACCATCCTCAGCCCATCCCAAGGTAAGATCCTGTTCATCTTCGCGTCTGCCATGATGTTCGGTCTGCGCTTCTGCGCCCACTGGATCGAAAATACGCTGAAGCTTTCGCCCCTGGCACTGCTCTTTGTTTGCTCCCTCTTCGCGATTGTCGGCCTCTACGCTGCATCAGGTGTCACTGCGATTGGTATGGCATTTGGCGCGATGCTTGTTTACAGCATTGGCAAAACCTTCTTCTGGCCAACCATGCTCGCCGTTGTGGGCGACCGATTCCCACGTTCTGGGGCGGTCGCGATGTCCATCATGGGCGGTATCGCGATGCTCTCCGTTGGGCAACTTGGTGGCCCAGGGCTTGGGTACGGCAAGGATCGCTTCACGGCTGAACACATGAAGGCCAACGGGCAGGAAGCAATCCTGAATGCCAACAAGTCGGAGAATCCGAGCAAGTGGCTGCAATTTGAGGCTGTTTCAGCCTTGGATGGCAAGAAACTCGAAGAAGCCAAATCTCTGGCCCCCGAGAAGCGCACCGCCGACCAAAATGCAATGGTGGAAGCAGAGATCGCGGGTGCCCGCAAACTGCTAAAGACTGACGCGATGCTGCCAATCGGCATGGCGGCCATCTACCTCCTGCTCTTGATCTACTTCAAGTCAATCGGCGGCTACCGTCCGCTGAAGATCGACGAACAGGAAAGCTAAGAGCGCTTTAAGCGATTCGGTTCGCAATTCGAGGCGGCACCTTCTGACGAAGGTGCCGCTTTTTTGTGGGCTGGTGACGAGCGGGGTGCCTGTTTTTGCCCCAGAGCATATCGCATGTGGCAAGCGGATGGGGCAAAGGACCATGAATCCCAACAAACCGGGTTCACCCAAAGCCTGTGCCGCGATCCCCGCTGAAACGGCGGGTCGGGTGCGGCGGCGGAAAGGTAAGGTGGATTGTCCTCAATCTGCCAGTGCTTGAAGCGTGGCTGAACGGCCCATGAAAAGCCTATCGGACTCTTTGTATCGGCTTTACAGCGTCCATTCAAGCGCGTGGTTCTTGGAGGACCAAGAACCCTACCAACCGGGACAAACATTAACCAGCGGTCGAACCCGGGCGCACTGGCCCCAGTGGGCCGGAGATGGAAAAGAGAAAGAGACCGGAGCAGTGCTGTGTATTGCGCGGCCTCTGCGGCGGACCTTCCGCCGCCCAATCTCCAGCGCGGTGAGGACACAGCGCCCCACCCTTCCGACCTTCACCTCATGCAGGCGAAACACCCGGCAGGTCTGTGACCGGTGGAAACTTCTGGGGACCACCAACGCTGCGCCGGTCATCAACACGGCGCTCGAGGTGCACTTCCAAATGAGCCTGCGGGGTCAGTTACTTCTTCGGCGTCCACTCTTCCAGCGGCACCACTGACACGGTGGGGACTTCTGGAGCTTGGGTGGCCACGATGGCGATGCGGGCATCCCCTTTCGCGGCGGGCAGGCTGACCTTCAGCACCTTCACACCCTTGAGACTGGCCAGCGGCTCTTTCTGCTCTGGGGGATCCTCCGAGAGAAACGTCGCCCCTTCTGGAGACAGAACCTTCATCGTCAGCTTTTGATTGCCCTGAGTCAGCGTGGCGGTATTGCCATTCACCATCACTTCCGCACGGGTGTGCATGTTCCAAGACACCGAGGAGCTCCCCTTCAGCTTATACTCATCCTGGATCAGCACATAGGGCTGCGCACCGCGCACCATCATCACGCCGCGCAGGGCATCCTTCGCCTCGGCAAAGGCGTCTGACATGTCCACAATGGCAAAGCCGCGTTCTGGGGTGGAGAGTTGCGAGCTGATGACCGCCTTGCCATCAAGCGCCTGGTTCGATCCCATGTAGAGCGTATTCTGCCCGGCCGTGCCTTCACGGTACAGCTCATAGCGCTTCGTCCGATCCGCTGCGGGCTTAAACCCAGGGGCGCGATCCGTCTCCGCACCAAGCTCCACGGCCCAGCGCTGACCACCCGCGTCCAGCACAAACGATCCCACATCCAACTGTGCGCTAGGTTCATTATTATCGCCACCCTTCACCGCCACATACATGGCGTTGCGGTCATTCCAGGCGGACCGCAATGCCGCCACACTGCCGCCGGGGACGACGTAGTCCATCGTATCCGCTGTGCCATCGCCAGCCGCATGAGGATTGTTGTAGATGAAGTAACCTGCGAGGCCCAAGAAGGCCGTGTCCGGCCCCTGCAGTGCGCCTGCGGCCACCGCCGCATTCCCAGGGTTACCATGCATGCCTGCCAACCAGCTCGAAACCCACTTGCGGGAAAGCGTCGCAGAGCCAGCATCGCCGTAATTGAAGAGCTGGTTGGTGCTGCTGACCAGGTGCATCCGCGCCGTCCCGGACTGAGGGATGCCCTCCAGCATGCTGAAGCCAAAATCGCTCCCCACCGCGCTGCGCAGCGACTGAAGCACCATGACGGCGTAGTCCATCACCACGTCCCCTTGCTCCATGCTTTCAGGCCAGATGCCTGCAGGGGCAAACCTCATCATTCCGCGACCGAACACTTTAGCAGCAGCGTCAACCGCCTTCTTGGCCATCGGCGCATCCTCATCGACAAACGCTAGGCCAGCGATGATCGCGGCTGAGGCCACGGCCATCTCCCCGGCATCAGGCTCTTTATCTTCCTCGTCCTTTTTCTTGGGCGCCGCCTTGGCTTTGGCCTTGGTGTCCGCCGTCCCAGGCTGCTGGCCACGGGCGGTGGGCGGTGGCGGCTCCCCCTCCAAATGGGCGACCAATACGTCCACGCCTTTTTCAGAGATGAACTGCTTAATCTTCAGTGCCTGCTGGGCATTCAAGCCGTCGCGGAACCAGTCCCAGGCCAGCGAGGTCGCAATGACGAAATCTGCCGTGACTTCAGCATCATCAGGGTACCAATCGGGGAAACTACAGAGGGAGTCGAGCTCCTTGATCCCGCGATCCTTCCAGCGTGGGTCCCCATCGATGTAATGCAGCAGACCAAGCTGGGCGATCCGGTAGATGGCCTTGGATCCCGGTGTCACCGCGCTGCGTTGCTCTCCATAAACACGGGTGAGCTCCGGTGTCTCCAGCAGTTTTTCACCGGAGGCTTTGATGTTTTCCAGCATCTTGGTCATCACCGGATCTGTGGCCGCCATGTTTTTGAGGTAGGCCCAGCCCTCCGCCGCCTGGAGCAGACGCGGCCGGACTTTTTTCACGCTGCGGAGATACTCCGCCGAAGTGGGTGCCTTGAACTTGGCTGCTGGCAAAACCGTGATGGCGGGCCGTGGGGGCGCAGGCTTGGCGGGCGCGGCGGCAGGGGCCTTGGGAGCAGCAGGCGGTGGAGTGCTGCCAGGGGCGGCGGGGGCAGCAGGCGCGGCGGGCGGTGTCATCGCAGGCGCACCAGCGGGTGGTGCAGCCTTCATCGCGGCCCATCTGGCCTTAGCATAGGTCACATCCTCGGGGCTCAGATTGGCGATGGGAACGTTAAATTCGCGACCGTCTTTGGTCTGAATTTTCACCGATGCCGTGGCCGTATCCACGTCGAGCATGGTTGCCTCTACCTTTCGTCCGGACTTATCTGTCCAAGTGTGATACTCAGGCTCTGCGGCATACAGCAGGGTGGAACTGAGAACAACCGCAGCAAGCGGTGCGAGCGTGAATCGGCGTGATTTCATGACTGGCTGTTGTGAATCGGGGTTGGGCAACGACGGATCGGACGAGTGAGTCTCTACAGCACCAGCTTTTCGCCCTGCGGTCAAGCCCAGAACGCATCGCCAAAGCAGTGTCCACTCACCCAGGAGAGATCGAACGCCGCAGCGGGCACTGGCCTTTCGATCTGGAGGCGGATCTATTGAGCGGCGGGTAAGTTGGTCCAGGACTCCAGCTTGGTCGTCACGTTCTGGCGGACCGGGATCTTCATGCCATCGAGATTCAGATTCAGATTGGCCAAGAAGACAGACAGGGAGACCGTGCGGCGCTCAAGATCAAAAAAGATGTGCCCTGCGACGGTCGAACCCTCATCGAGACGGATCTGGCGCACGCCCGCCGCCGTGCTAGGTGCGACGGTCTGCAGTTTGCTCTCAAAGACGACCTTCGCATGGGGGCGGCCCTCGCGATCCACCAGCGAGTCAAATTTGCAGGACATCTTCACACTCATGTCCCCAGCCTGCGGAAACGCGATTTTTTCATCCGATGTCCAAGTGTCCCCTGGCCCTACGGGTGCCTGCGGCAACGCCATCGCCATGGAGCGCCGGAATAGTTCCGCCATCTGCTGGGCATTGGACAGGCTGATCAAGCTGGCACTATTTTCCCCCGCCGTCACCTTCGCGCCCTCGCTCAGATCCCCAACGCGCTGGAACTGATCTTTATCATCATACAAGAGCACAAAGGATTGCCCCACGGAACCCGCCATCGCCTGCCGCAAGTCCAGGTCCCCCTCCAGCGGCTTGGCTGAATCAAAGGTCATGGTGCGACCCTCCACCTTCATCGTCGCGGCCATGGCATCGATGCTGACCTTGGCCGCCTTCCAGCCCGCCTCTGGCCCTGGGGTCACGGCGATGCTGGTGGACTGCTTCACATCCACGACCTGATCCCCAATTCGGCCCAGTGGCTCGAGGCCCATGGTCGTGGTCGTCGTGGTCTCAATGACGTATTGCTTTCCCGTCACCCAGTTCAGCGTCAGATCCTGTTCTGCGGCAGGCGCAGCGGATTTCCCCACCATGTACGCCGCAGATCCGCCGATCAAAAGAACGCCGCACCTGAAAAGCTGACTACTGATACGCAAACAAGACATGTCCATCACAGGACATCCGTCTCGCACATTCAGTGCAGCGGGGCAAGCCTTTTGCGCGGTCAGTCGAGCGCTGCCAACACGAGGTCCAGGTGCTCCGCAGGCTTCACCTTGGGCAACACCGCGAGGATCTTTCCATCGCCGCCGATGATGAAGGTGGTGCGCTCTGTGCCCATGTACTTCTTGCCATACATCGATTTTTCCACCCAGACCCCATAGGCCTGCACCAGCTTTTGATCTTCATCGACCAGGAGCGGAAACGGCAGGGAGAACTTGTCGATGAACTTCTGGTGGCTGCGTGCGGAATCGATACTGACACCGAAGACCTGCGCCTTTTTTTCAATGCGCGCCCAGCCATCGCGCAGACCACAGGCCTGCGTCGTGCAGCCCGGTGTATTGTCTTTGGGATAAAAATACAATACCACTGGCCGTCCACGCAGATCGGAGAGGCGCACGGTCTGCCCAGCGCCATAGCTGCCGCCAATCGCTGTCGTTTCAAATTCGGGCGCGGCGGTCCCTGGCTGCGGTTGGGGGGATGAATCGTTCATGCAGAAAAGAACGCACCAAATCCTCTTGGGGTTGAAGATTTCTCGAAAGGATCTGATTCGGCGCACGAAACAAAATCACGCATGTTTCCGCTGACCGACTTTCCCACCCTCCAAGGACGCACCTACCTCAACACCGCCGCAGAGAGCATCCCCCCGCGTCAAGTCGGGGAGGCGCTAATGGAATACTGGCAGGACAAAACTCAGGGCATGGCTGGACGCGAGCCGCACTTTGCCAAGGTCGAAGCCTGCCGAGAGATCGCCGCAAAGTTGGTGGGACTCCAACCCGCAGAGGTCGCCTTTTGCTCCTGCAGTTCCGAGGCCTATAACCTCCTCGCCTCCGCCCTGCACCTAGCCGCCGAAGATGAGGTCATCGTCACAAATCTCGACTTCCCCGCAGGCGCTACCCCGTGGTTGGTCGGCAATGAGCCGCCAAAGACCCGGCTCTGGCAGTCCCGCGATGGCCAATTGCAGCTTGATGACTTGGCCCCGCTGCTCAACGAGCGCACCCGATTGGTACAGGTATCCTTGGTCAGTTTCCTGAACGGTTGGCGTATCGACTGGGCACCGCTGCGGGATCTCGTCCGTCTCAACGCCCCCGGCGCCATCCTCAGCGTCGATATCACCCAAGCGCTGGGCCGCATCGATGTGGCCGCCATTGATGCAGACATCGTGATCTCAAGCACGCACAAGTGGACCCTGGGCATCCACGGAAGCTGCGTGGTCGGCGTGCCCAAACGCGCCGCAGAGCGGCTGACGACCCAGGCGGGCGGGTGGTATCACATCACGAACGCCTTCGATGCCGACCGCTTTGACACGGCCCGCGTCCGCCAGGGTGCGCCCAGCTTTTCCGTCGGGATGCCCTCCTTTGCCCCGATCTATGCCCTCAACGCAGCGCTGCGCTATCTGGATGGATTCGGCATTCGAAAAATCGCGGCCTATGCGGATCCACTCGTCGCCCAAGCCCATGCAGGACTCAAAGAACAGGGCATCCAGCCCATGGCACCTGCCCAGCCAAGCTGTAGTTCTGGCATCCTCGCCTTCCAACACCCTGAAAGTGCCCGCATCGCAGCGGCCCTGCTAGCCGCCAACATCCACGTCATGCATCACGCGGGTAGGATCCGTATCGCCCTCCACGGTTACAACACAGAGGCAGACGTCACCGCACTGCTATCGACAATGCGCCAACAACTGTAGGCCGAGGCCGCCCCAATCAAGGCACGAGACCAACCACTCGGAGCCCCCACGAGATCACCAGCGGTGTCGTCGCGAGACTGACGATGGTGGTGGAAAGCACGACCTGAACCGCCGTCGGTGCATGGCCCCCGTAGTGGCGGGCGATCATGATATTGAAAACGGCGGAAGGCATTGCGGCCTGGACCACCAGGATGCGCTTCAATTCGATGGAAAGCGGCAGCCAATACGCAGCGGCGATGAAGGCCAACGGTACGATGAAGAGACGCAGAATGGGACTCGCGATCGCGATGCCCCAGTTCAGCTTTTCCTGGCCCCAAAGATCAGCGATGGCCGCACCGATCAGCAGCACCGCCAAAGGCACCGCACAGGCCCCGACCATGCCAAAGAAGTTGTGAATCACCTCCGGCACGAACTGATGCAGACCACTAAAATTCAATGCCAGCGAGAGCAGGATGGCGATGACAGGAGGGTTCAGCGCCAGCTTCCAAGGCGCGCTGCCGAGGCCGGTCATCAAGCCGACGGCGCAGAGCCAGCAGGCCAGTTCTACGCCCAAAGTGAAGGTAAAAAGCACACCCAGCGTCCCTGGATCATGAAACAGCGCACTGACAATCGGGATGGCCACAAAGCCGTAGTTTTGCAATCCACACCCCACCGCAAAGGTGCGACGCCCCTGCCCCACGCTGAGCCCCGCCAGTGGTGCCAGGAAGTATGAAACGGCGATCCCTAAGGTCACCAGCCCAAACCCCAGGCCCGCTGCCACCAAAACCGGGCCCGGATGCATGACCGAGTCATTGCCCACAACCCGCTGGAAAATCAGACAGGGTGTCAGGATCGTCACACAAAGACGCATCATGCTTTTATCCACCTCTGGGGCCAGGATGCCGAGTTTCCGAGCGCCACCGCCCAGGCCCATCACCAGATAGACCGGCAGGACCACATTCAGGATGGAGAGAAAATCAGTCACGTGCGAAGGCGCGGACTGTGATGCAGTCTTCCAACACGGGCAAGGATCATCTCGCCACGGATTCTGCGCCGACGCAAAAAACTGAATTTTCGTGGCGCTCCGCTCCTCAGAGGCTAAGCTCCCCGCCCGCCCCAATGGTCCGCCTGATCACACAGCAATCCCAACTCATCGACTGGAACGATCAAAAGACGCTCCCGTTCCCGGACAATCTTGTCTTTTTGGATCTGCTCAATCCGTCCCGCAGCGAAGAATTGGAAGCCGAAAAGTGGCTGGAATACCAGCTCCCGACGCGGGAAGAAATGCAGGAGATTGAGGAGTCCAGCCGACTGTACTCCGAGAAAGGTGCACTCTACATGACGGCGTGGATCCCCATCGGGCTGGATACGCCCGACCCCGATACCACGGCCATCTCCTTCGTGCTTGCTCCAGATTGCCTGACCACGGTGCGATACGCGGACCCCCACGCCTTCCGTGTCTTTGCAGATCAGGTGCGTCGCCAATGCCATACCCCGATCACCAGCGATGCAGTCTTCCTTTTGATGATGGAGCTGATCATCGCCCGCATCGCCGATGCCCTCCAGAACGTGGAGACCGACCTGCGCAAGATTGGCCACGATGTCTTCACCGTCGATACACGTCGGGCAAATGCAGCGATCGAAAAAGATCTCGGTGACGTAGTGAAGCTCTTGGGCCGGCGGAGCTCTCTGGTCGCGAATCTTCGGGAAAGCCTCGTCAGCATCAACCGCATGCTGCAATACTTCCTCAACAACGCAGCCACCTGGATGCGCGGAGATTTGGCCTCCCAGTTCCGCAGTGTGATGCGCGACGTCAAATCACTGGATGACTACACCAATCAGCAGACGCAGGAGATGACCTTCCTCCTCGAGTCCACGCTGGGCCTGATCAACATCCAGCAGAACCAGATCATCAAAATCTTCACGATCGCCAGCGTGCTCTTCATGCCGCCGACACTCATCGCCAGTATCTACGGGATGAACTTCAAGCACATGCCAGAGACGGAGATCCCCTGGATGTATCCCGTCATCCTGGTGCTACTGATCCTTTCTGCCGTCGCACCGATCCTTTACTTCAAACGCCGCAAACTCCTCTAAAGCCCGCCTTTCATGCCGTCCCTGACTCCGCCCAACCGAGCGCGACTGTGGATCGCGGTAGCCCTGCTGGCGGAACTAGTGATCGTGTTTTGGGGGCCCGCTGCCTCGGAGGCGCAGGCAAAGATTGCCGAGGTCACCGCAGCGACCACCACCGGCAAACCCGATATTTCTTGGCAATGGGATGCCGATATCGGCATCCACTGGGCTGCGATCATCAACGTTGTATTGCTGACAGTCCTTTTGGCAACCGCAGGCTGGTGGACACGTGGCCTACCCGATGGCACGACCCGCAGTGCCCCAAAGCCCGCCCGGTGGTTCTGGCCAGCGCTGGCGGGGGTGATCCTGCTCAGCTTTGCCATGCGCCTGCCCTTGGCATCAAAGAGCCTCTGGTGGGACGAGAGTTGGGTCATCCGCCAATGTAGCCATGGCTCATGGAAGCCAGACAAAAAGGACCCTGAGGTCCTGAAGTTCTCCCCCACGGACTGGAAGCGCTGCATGTTTTACTACCAGAAACCGACGAATCATGTGCCGATGAGCCTCGCCCAAAAAGCCAGCCTCCAAGCCTGGCGGGGCCTCACCGGACAGCCGAAGGAGACTTTCAGCGACCTCGCCGCACGCACTCCAGCACTGCTTGGCTCCGCCATCGCCGTGGGACTGTGCGGCGTGTTGCTGCACACCTGGGGCTTTGGTGTGGCAGGCATCCTGGCGGCGCTGCTCCTGGCCCTGCACCCGATGGCGATCCGCTACGGCATTGATGCCCGAGGTTACGCGCTGGTGATGCCGCTCGCGCTTTCGGCTCTCTTAGCCCTGACGCATCTAGTGCGGACGCGGGGGCAAATGCTGCGCTACTGGATCTGGCTGGCGCTGAATCAATGGCTGTGGCTATGGGCTTATCCCAATGCAGGCGTGGATATCTTAGTGATCGTGGGCGTGCTGGCAGTCGTGATGTGGCGTCAGCAGACCGGTCTAGCAGACAAAATCACCGCCGTAGGCCGCGTCGTCGTCGCCCATGCCTTCGCCGCCATGTTGCTGGTGCAGGTCTTTTTGCCAAACCTGCTCCAAGCACGGCGCTGGGCCGGCCAAGAGGCGGACAAACACTTCCTCGATACCTCGCTGCTGCAATCCACCTTCAGCCAACTCCTGACCGGCACAGAGTGGCGTGAAGAAGCCGCGAAAATGGTCGAAGGCACAGGTCTTCCCCAGATGGCAAATCACTTCGGACTGGGCTCTACCATGGGGGCCATCCTTTTGGCGCTGGCCGCAGCCTTGGCAATCACCGGCTGGGTGCTCCTGTGGCGGCAGCAACCGCTCGCGCGCTGGCTGGCCTGCACCCTTGCGGCCGGTATCCTCTTTGCCAGCCTGACCCGAATTGCAGAGACCTACTTTTACCCGCGTTTTGTCATGGCCCTGGTGCCAGTGGTCGTGATCGGCTGGGGGGCGGCATTGGCAAGAGGGCGGCTGCTGGGAATTGGCGGACTCGCCTTGCTGAGTTTCCTCTTCCTCCCCGGCTGGCAACTCTTCACGACCCGGCCGTACGCGCCGCTGCGAGACATCGCCGAATGGATTCAACTTCACCAAGAAACCGCCCCCATCGTGCTGGCCTACGGTCACGGACGCGAGGCCTACGCGGTTTACGACCCCCATTGCCAGCAGATTGAGACCCTGGACCAACTGGAGGCAAAACTCACCGCCGCGAAGGCCCAAAACCGTCCCGTTTGGGTCGTGGTCGGCCACAACAGCTTCAATCGAGCTCTGCTCTCCTCCGGCTATAAGCTGATCGATGATCCGACACGGTTTAAAGAGATCGCGCACTTCACCGGGATCGAGTCGGAGCACTACTTCCGCATTTTCGCAGCGCAGTGATTCAGGCGAGCGGCACCTTTTCCAGTGCCAGGGCCAGCACCGCTTCCTGTCTGGCGGCCATTTCCGCTGCTTCAGCAGGATCGTGATCATCCCAGCCTCCCAGGTGCATCAGCCCGTGCACTCCATACAGCGCCAACTCCTGATTCAGGCTCTTATTGCCATGCACCTTGCGCTGGCGTTCCGCCGTCTCTGGGCTGATGAGGATCTCCCCGTGGTGGAAGGTGATGACGTCGGTCGGCGTCGGATCATCCAAAAAATCAGCATGCACTTGAGCGATCTCAGCATCGCTGATCAGGGTGATTTCAATCTCCGGCACCGTCACTAGCGGTTGCGAGGCATCCAGTGCATGGGCTTGGCACAGCGGTAGGGCGGCGCGCAATACCTTGCGGAGCGTTTTCAGGTCAATCTCCGCGTTCTTGAACCGCGAATACAGCTTCAGTTGGGGCAGACTCACGGCGCGTGCAAGAGGGGCGATCAGGCTGCGGAGGCGGGCTTGCTGCGGCTCGGGCGCTTCCGTCCACTGCCATCACTCGGCCCCTGGGGGAAGTTCCCCTCCACGATTTCAGCACCGACGGCCGTCCGTGGGGCCTGGGCCTCGCGCTTGGTCCCAGCGTTCATCGACTCCCCAGCGCGGGCATACTTGATGCGGCTGTGCATCATGCTGAGCAGGGTTTTGCAAAAACTTGCCTTCACCCGCGCGAGCTCGGCAATGGTCAGGTCACACTCATCCAACTGGCCGTCCAACATGCGGGCATGCACGATCTCATCCACCATGGTCTCAATGCGGGAGGCATTGGGCTTTTCCAGCGTGCGCGAGGCACTTTCCACTGAATCCGCCAAGGAGATGATGGCGCTCTCCTTGAATTGGGGCCGCGGCCCAGGGTAACGAAAGACGTCTTCCGTGACCTGAGGCACATCGTCTTCCTTGCCCTTGGTTTCCTCCAAATTTCGCAATGCCTCTGCGCGCTGATCCAGCGCCCGGCGGTAAAAATACCAAACGAGAGAGGTGCCGTGGTGCTGCTCGATCACGTCGATGATGTTGCAGTTCAAATTGTGCTTGATGGCCAGGTCCACCCCGTCTTTGACGTGCGCAATCAGCACGAGGGCACTCATCCGCGCCGTCAGGTCATCGTGCGGATTGCTCTCTGGATCCATATTTTCGATGAAGTACTCCGGCTTAGCCAGCTTTCCAATGTCATGGAAATACGATGACACGCGGCACATCGTCGGATTGGCCCCGATGGATTCCGCAGCGGCCTCGGACAGGCTGGCCACCATCAAGCTATGATGGTAGGTGCCCGGTGCCTCCATGCTGAGCCGCTTCATCAAGGGGTGGTTCAGATCTGCCAGCTCCAGCCACGAAATGTCCGTCGTGACTCCAAACAGGCTCTCCAGCATGGGCAAAAATCCGCCCGTGACCATGCCGGTCAGCATTCCCATGGCAAAGGGAACCCCCGCCATGCGCATCCAGGTCTGTCCCGCTGCGCTTTGGGAGCCATAGTGCAGCAGCACTGAGTATGCAGCCGCTGCAATCCCGATGTAGAATCCAGCAATGAAAACGCGATTCCGGCGACGCACCCGGCGGGTCAGTGCGACCGCCAGAAATCCTATCAGCGCCGAACACGCCAGATAGTTCAATGGGGTCACCGTGACAAAAACTGGCACGCCGATCAGCGTCGCATAGAGCGCCCCAAACAGCCCCACTTTGGTCCCCAGCATGATGGACAGGACCAGCGCTGCGAAGCCCAATGGGACCCCGAGGATCAGCAAAAGATTGTCCCACCCCTCCTTGACCCCAAATTCCTGGAGCGCCACCTGCATCCCCAAATGCAACGCCAGCGTGCCAAGTACGAGCGCCAGCTTCCGGTTGTCCGTGATCAACTCCTTCAGCCCCACCCGAAGGTGCACGATCATCGCCACCACCAGCGTGGCCGCGCAGGAATACGCCACCACCCCTGGTTGTGCTAGGCCAGCCGTGACCGTTGCCCCCATCCGCATGAAGACGGCAATGACCAGAAAAAACGCCGCGTAAAGCCCCACCGCTACGGCCGGATGCGTGCGCATGGAGTCCACCCAGTCGCCTTCTTGGTGCTTCCGGCGGATCTTGCCGCAGGAGAAACCTTCCCGCTGCAATTTAGCCCTGCGTATGGATTCAAACATCGTGTCAAAACGGGGAGTCCCCAGTGGGCAAGCCTAGCATTAATTGTCGGGGGAACAAGTCTGATTGCCCCCGCCCGAGGTGGAAATACCCTTTGGCTCCTCTGACTTTTTACCGTTTCTATGGTTTTGGTAGGCAGATATGATCCTCTGGACCACCTCCAACCGCACGACGTCCCCCGTCGCAAACCGGACAAATTTCACGCCCTCAACCCCGTCCAGGACGATCATCGCCTCCCGGAGTCCAGAAGCAACCCCTCGCCGCAGATCGATCTGAGACGGATCGCCCGTGACGACGCAGCGGGCACCCTCCCCTAACCGAGTCAGGAACATCAGCATCTGCTCCGTGGTCGTGTTTTGCGATTCGTCCAAAATGATGAAGGCATTCTTCAGCGTCCGCCCGCGCATGTAGGCCAATGGAGCGATCTCGATGCTGCCGCGTTCGATCAAGCGCTCAGCCTCGTCCGGATCCACCATGTCGTAGAGGGCATCATACAGAGGACGCAGGTAGGGGAAGATCTTCTCCTTGAGATCTCCAGGCAAAAAGCCCAGAGCCTCCCCAGCCTCGACAGCGGGCCGGGTCAGGACCAGCCGCTGCACCGCTTTTTCCCGGAGGAGATGCAGGCCATGAGCCATCGCAAGGTAAGTCTTGCCGGTCCCCGCCGGTCCGATCCCAAAAACCACCTCATGGTCTTGCATGGCCTGGAGGTAATCGATCTGGCCCCGCGTCTTGGCCATCACCCCAGGCCTGCGGGCGCTGCCTTGGCGTTTCAGGGAAAGCATCTTCGTCGCAGGCTCACCGCCACCTCCAGTCAGTGTCTCGCTCAGGCTCTGCGAGACCAAGCGAACCATTTCCGGCGTGATTTCCCCGCCCTGACGGCGGACTTTTTCGAGCTGGGACAAGGCATCGCGGGCAGCCTGAATGCGGGGGGCATCGCCCTCCAGCCGCACCCAGCCCTCGCGGCTGGTAGCTTTGACGTTGAAGGCCTCCTCAAGGCGTTTCAGTGACGTGATGTCATTGCCCAGGAGGCTATGGAGAAATTGTGGGGTTTCGTAAGTCAGTGTTTCGACCGGCATGATCGTGAAAAGGAAAGAAGTGAAAAAGGCCAAAGGATGCGTGCATACCAAAACGAGACCGCGCGTCAGCTCAGCGGGCTGCACACAGTTCGCGGCATTGAGGGCGGGGTTCCATCCCAGGGGGATTTTTAGCGGTAGCCGTAGGCCAGCGCCCAGAAGACACTCTTTTCCGAGTGACTCTTTAGCGAGAACACCAAGGTGTAGGTGCCCGTTTTCGGCGGATTGACGCGGACAGACACGAACATGCTGTTCTTGTCCACCTTACGGTCCATCTCAATGGACTTGCCTTTTTCGTCGTAAATCTTCAGATCTAAATCAACCCCATCATTGGCTGTGCCCAGCCAAAAGGCATACTCATTGCCCTTGAAGAGTTGATGCCGGATCATGAGCTTCTGGCCACTCTTGACCTCCCCGTTCCAGTAATCTTCACGCACGATAAAGCCCTGATCGACGTAGGACTGGGCGGCCTCCATGGCAAAAGAGTGGGCGTCATCGACCGTAGCCAAGGCAGAACCAGCCACAGCTAGAACCGCAGCACAGGCAGACGTCAAGAACGACCGGCGGAGGAGGTTGGGATTCAGATTCATCGTGCGGGGCCTCAAAGTAAAAATTGTGCGAGATGGCGTGAGCCCGGTGAGTCACTTACCAGTGCGAATGTCAGTGAGAAGGCTGCTACAGACGCCGCCGATTTTTTCCACCGACTCCTGGCTGAAGCCATCGACAGCGGACTCCATCCGAGCCAGCACATCCTTCAAACCCGCCAAGATCTTCACCACTTGGCCGTGCTTGCGCGTCCCCTCAGGCATCTTGGAAATCGCAGCGATGAAATGCTCCACCAGCAGCGGTTGGTTCAGCAACTCCGCGCGATCTGCTGAAAACGACTTGGTGATGATCGAGGTCACGGTGGTTGTCCCGCGCAGCCAGCCGCCCATGCTCACGCATTGGGACAAATCGGCGTCCTTCATCTTCTCCATCTGATCCTGAACCGTCTTTTGGGTGCGATCAAATTCCTTGCGGATGGCGGACCAATCATCGCGGTCAGCCGCATCCAAAATCGCCTGGGCGTGAGGCAAAACCGATTTGCTGAGGCCCAGGTTTTTCGAAAGGTTGATCACCTCGCGACCGATGTCCTGGACAGACTGGCGGTCCTCCGCCTGCACGGCCACAAAGCCCTCTGCCACCACGGTCCCAAACATCAGCGCCAGCAGGGTGCGGTCCCCGGTGTTGGGCATGTCCAGCTTGCGGATCTCCTGCTTCCAATTCGGCTCGCCCAACTTGTCCAAGACGGAAAAGACCTCACTCGGCACTGGGACGACCACATCATCCACGACATATCCAGGAAAGGCCTGGGGATCAAATTCCTGCACACCCGCAGAGCTCCCCTGAGCGCACACTGATGACTGGCCCGTGCAAAGCAGCAGCACCAAAGCAGCGCCAAGCCGACGCATCCAATTCCGACGAGATAGAGTGAGCATAAGTTTGAACAGGGGCATCAATGGTTTAACTACGTCCAACAAAAGGCCAAAGTAACGGAATCGCAACCGATTTAGCGGCCAAGGGCAGCCCTCCGCAATCCACGCGCACCTTATGCCCATCGCGATGCAGCGCCCGCCTCAGCCCGCCAAACAAGCGGTGACCGCAAACGACGTTAGCCCGTCACGCGCACACTCACGGAGTTCCCATGGGCATCAAGACCCTCCATCGCCGCAAAGGCGCGGACGATCGGCTCCGACTTCGCGCAACTCTCTTGGCTGAGACGGATGATGCTGGTGCGACGCTGGAACATGTCTGCCGTCAGACCTGGGAAAGACTTCCCTGCACCGCCTGTCGGCAACGTGTGGCTGGGCCCGGCCAGAAAATCCCCCACCGCGACTGGCGAAGCATTGCCCAAGAAGATCGCGCCCGCAGTGCGGATGCGCGCCAGCACGGACGGCTCATCTTCCACGACTAGGCAGAGGTGCTCTGGCGCGTAGGCATTGACCAAATCCGCCCCGGCCATCAGGCTCGGCACCAAGATGAAGAATACCCCTTTATCGAGCACTGGTAGCAGCATTGCCTGGCGACTCAGCGTCTCCGCCTGGCGCTCCACTTCGGCCATCACGGCTGTCAGTAGAGCTGCGTCATCGGTCACAAAGCCCGCCTGGCTGTCCTTGCCATGTTCCGCCTGCGCTAACACATCTGCGGCCAACATGCGCGCATCGCCGGAGCGATCCGCCAGGATCATCACCTCACTCGGTCCCGGCAGGAGATCGATGGACACGACCCCAAAGGTCTGCCGCTTTGCTTCCACAACGTAGCTGTTGCCAGGTCCAAAAATCTTCGCCACCGGCCTGATCGTCGCCGTCCCAAAAGCCATTGCAGCAATCGCCTGCGCGCCGCCGATCTTATAGACCTCTGTGGCACCGGCCAGTTTCAGCGCCGCCAACAAGGCAGCGTTGACCACCCCATCCCGACCGCAGGGCGTACACACTACGATCTCTGGCACGCCCGCCGCTGCGGCGAGCGTCACCGTCATCAGCGCCGTCGAAACCAGCGGGGCCGTCCCACCTGGCACATAGACACCCACGCGTTGGAACGGATGAAAAACCTCGCCCACCTCAGCCCCTTGCTCGTTGGTCATGGACCAATCTTTGCGCAGGCTGCGCCGAGCGAACTCAAACACATTGCGGTGGGACGCCTCCAGCGCCTGCTGCATGGTCAGCCCACCAGGGGCGGTTTCCGTAGCACCCGCAGCCTCCCAAGCGGCGTCCAGCTCAGCCTGCGGCACCTGAAGTTCCCCGGCAGCGAGTTGCACTCCATCAAATTTTGCGGTGAACTCCAGCAGCGCCGCATCCCCGCGCTCGCGGATCGCGTCCACGACGGTCGTCACCACCTCACGCACCGCAGCCGAAGCCTCAGCGCGACGATCCAGCGTTGCCAGCGCCTCCTCATACCCCGGCTCATCAAATCGGATTACCTTCATCTCAATATCTCAAACGCTTGGAAGCCGTTATTTGGCCGCCGCTTTTGGCTTCACTGGCTTGGGTTTCGGCTCAACGTAGGGCGGGTTTGTCATTGCCCCAGGAGCTGCCGTTTCAAGGTTCGCAGGCACTTCAGCCTGAACATCCCCAAGCGCCCATTTCACGCCACCGACCAAGATGTCTTGGAAAATCGGGTTCGTCCAAACGTCCTCGCGATGCCCCATGGAGGTGTAGAAAACACGACCATCGCCTTCTTTCCGAGCCCAGGTATTGGGGTAGGCAGGGCGGGCATACTCATCCCCCTTCATTGCTGGCGAGTCGATCACAGTCAGCACATGGATGTCGGAGGAGAAGTCTTTGAGTGAATACCACTCTTCAGGAAAGCTAAACTCCGCACCGACCTTTTCAAAGCCTGGGAACTTCGAATCAATGACCGTATTCTTCGCCTCCTGCTGCGCGCCATGCTTGATGAACTCGCCACCCAGGAAGCGCACATACGCATCCGCCTCTGCACCGTGGTTCAAATAGCGATCCGGCCCCTTTTGCGATTCATTGGCCGTGTGGAAAGTATCGCTGGCAGAGTGGGTGCCGACAAACCCCTTGCCGCTGCGCACGTATTCAAAGAGAGCCTGCTTCCCTTCAGCAGACATGGGCGGTTGACCGTCAGTTCCAGGCTCCAGGAGGTTGCCGGTGGTGTAAAAGAACACCGCGTCAAATTGCGCCAGGTAGTCCTTGCTGAATTTCGAACCATCCTTGGAGAAAGTGAACTCCCAGCCGTTCTTCTCGCCAATCTCCAGCAAGATTTTTTCCGCATAGCTCGGCTGTCCATTCTTCCAGGAGATCACGGCGTGCTCATAGCCGCTGGATTTGGAAAAAAACAAGATCTTGCGCGCCTTCTGGGTCGGAGCAGCAAGCGCTACACCGATTACCACTACCGCCGCAATTACAGGAGTCATCAATCGCCAATTCATGGCCGCCATTCATACACAGCCCCAGGAGCCTAGCGAATAAAAAATGCAACCACACCTGCCGCCGCCCTCGCGCTCCTCCCATCCCCAAAAAGCCCCCGTAGCGGAATGCGCCAGCATTCCGACCCGCAACACGCCCCAATCGGAAATGTGGTGATTTCCGCTACTTCCGGTCCAGCACTACCCAGAAGTCTTCAGAGCGTATTCCCCAACTGGAGCAGTTCTTGCTTCAGTGTTTTCAGCATCGGAACCAACGCAGCGGGATCCACGGGGACCGATTGGTGCTTGATCACCGTCCCTCGTTGGGCCGATTGAAAAATCGCTTCCAGATCCACCGCAGAAGGCTCCGGCCCCAACGTAATCACGTGCGTGAAGCGCTCCCGCCGCTGTTCAGCCTCGCGGCCAAGGCGTTTGAGCATGTCCGCCGCGTCCTGCCAACCGGGCAGCACACCTGGCATCGGCACGATAGCCATCCGCACGGTACGAATCGAGGGCTCGCCGGTGATTTCGTGTGCCAGCGTCAAGAGTCCCGCAATCGCGTTGTTCTCCGCCACCGGGGCTAAAATCTGCCCTCCAGGCATCACCAAAACCAGAACCACATCGCGCGGTTTTTGTTTGCCTGTCAATTCCACGTCCACCGCAGAGACCGCATCCTTGCTTCCATCCACAAAGATCCGCCGCGATTGGTAGCCCATGTTTTCCGGCCCGGTCGAGGACTCCGCGTAGCTAGAAATCGCGTTGAGGCGCGCAACCCCTTCCCCCTGCAACGAGCCCAATACCGCCAAATGACGCTGAATCGTGGCGAGGCTGATGGGCTGCCGCAGCGCACTCGCGTATTGAAAGGCGCGTTCCTCAACCCGATCTTTTTTCCACATCCAGATCCCAAAGGAAGCGATGCCTAGCAGCACGGTTCCAATGGGCAGCGTCATCAGCAGAAAGCGGATCAGCCGCCCCTGCTTTGCGTTTGCCTGTTGCTGATCTGCATCATTCATGATCCCAAGACGCATTCTTCAATGACCTTCGCAGTGCGGACATACGCCCCCCCTTCACCCAGCATTGCCACCACCCCCGCCAACTCCGCCTCCAGCGCGTGACGACGTCGGTCGTTTTGCAAAAGGTCCACCATCTCCGCTGCGAGAGTATCTGGGGTAAGGTCACCCTGCACGAGTTCACGCACGACTTGGCGTTGGGCCAGGATGTTGACGATGCCTAGATTTTTGATGCGCACTACCATCTTACCGATCCAATACGTTAGCGCGCTGACTTTATAGACAAGTGAGTACGGCAGCCCAAAACAGGCCGCCTCCAGCGTCGCCGTCCCTGACGCAACCGCTGCAACGCCGGACCGCTGCATCAAGTCATAGACCGTGCCGACCTCAATCCAGCGGCGTGCCTCTGGCATCTGGGCCGCATCCACAAGAGCCCTCATTTCGCCCGCCAGCCGTTCATTGGCGGCGGAGATGGCAAACTGCGCGTCTGGAACCGCCAACCGAATCGCGCGGGAGGCCTCCAGCATCACCGGGAAAAGGCGGCGCACCTCATTGGATCGACTCCCCGGGAACCAACCGATCAAATGCGGTTCCCGCTTCCAATCTCGGCGCAGCGCCAGCGTGCGATCCACCAGCGGGTGACCCGCAAACTCCGTACGCAGGCCTGACTTCTCATACAACGCCTTTTCAAACGGGAAGATGCAGATCATCAGGTCAAGCAAACCGGCCATGGTCTTGACGCGACCCTTTTTCCAAGCCCACACCTGCGGGCTAATGTAGTAGATCAACTTTCCGCGATAGCCCGCATCACGCAGCGCAGCCGCCAATCGCAGATTAAACCCAGGGTAGTCCACCAGCACGACGGCATCAGGCCCCTGCTTCACAATCAACTCCGCCGTTTCCGCCAGCTTGCGCTTGAAATAGGAGTACATTTTTAGCACTTCCCAGAGCCCCACCACACCAGCGGTCTCCACCCAATCTTCCACCTGCGCCCCACCGATCTCCTTCATCCGTGGGCCACCGAGACCGCTAAACTGCAGGTCTGGGTGACTGGCACGGAGCTCCCGCATGACGCCGGATCCGTGGGTATCGCCGCTGATTTCTCCAGCACAAAAAAACAAATGCATGGGGGGGAGAAATTAGGCGGTCGCGAGGGCTTGATTCTTCTCGATCTGAGCCGTGATCTCCAGGGCTAGGCGCAGCGCTTCAGCGCCTTCTTGACCCGAAACTATCGGACGCTTGCCCTGGCGAGAGCACTCCACAAACGCAGCGATTTCGAGCTTCAGTGGCTCATCCTTTTCAATCTGCACTTCTTCCCGAACGATCTGCATGCCGTCCTTGCGGTAGATCCAACCGCTCTGTTCTTGGTAATCCAGCGATAGATAGCAGTTGGACTGAAACACGCGGATCTTCCGCATCTTCTCCGGGCTGACGCGACTTGCCGTGAGATTGGCGATGCAGCCATTGGCAAATTTGAGTCGTGCGTTCGCGATGTCTTCCCGACGAGTCAAAACGGGGATACCAACAGCATCCACATCGATCAGGGGCGACTTCACCAGATGCAGCACGATCTCAATGTCATGGATCATCAAATCCAGCACCACCCCAATGTCCATGCTGCGATTCGGAAAGGGGGAAAGGCGATGCGTCTCGATGAATCGAGGCTGATCTAGGCGCTCCTCCAATTGCTTTAGGACTGGATTGAAACGCTCAATGTGCCCGACCTGAAGGATGCAGTTCTTGGCCTGGGCAAGTTCGATCAGCGCCTGGGCCTCAGGCAGACTCTCCGTGATGGGTTTCTCGACCATCACATGCCTCCCTGCATTCAAGAGCACACCAGCGACCTCGCGATGGAAAACCGTCGGCACCGCCACGGTGGCAGCATCGACCAGAGATGCAAACTCCGCCAAGTCTTCAATCACCACGGCACCGTACTGCTCTGCCAGCTGTGAGGCGCGGGACTTGTCCGTATCAAAGATCGCGGCAAACTCGATGGCACCGTTGCTGCCACGGGCGATCTCGCCCATGATGCGGGCGTGGTTTTTTCCGATGGCACCCACACCGGCTACGCCGATGCGGAAGGGTTTCGTCTGGGAGTCGGTCATTCTTGAAGTGTCTAAAGGCATGCAAGGCTGAGGGGCAGATTAGAAGCGGCGACGCCCGCCGCCTCCGGGCCGGAATTTTGGCATCTTGCCAAAACCACCGCCACCCATCTTTGGCATCCCGCCGCCCATGCCGGGCATTCCTGGCATCCCGCCGCCACCCATCAGACCACCCGCCATCTGTGCCATCGCACCCTTGTTTTTCATGAGCTTGCGCATCATGTCGAATTGCTTCAGCAGTTGATTCACCTCCACCACCGGACGCCCCGCACCGTTGGCAATGCGCTTGCGGCGGCTGCCATTGAGAATGTCTGGGTTCTGGCGCTCTTTCGGCGTCATGGAGAGCACGATTGCCTCCACATGCTTCATGCGGTCTGCGTTCACGCCCATGTCCTTGATCTTCCCCATTCCAGGGATCATGCCCATCAGGCCTTCGAGCGGGCCGAGCCGCTTCATAAACCGCATCTGCGCCAGGAAATCATTGAAGTCAAACTTTGCCTCCTGCATGCGCTTGGCCATGTTCATGGCCTCCTTCTCATCAATCTCCTGCGCTGCCTTTTCGACCAGGGAGACGACATCGCCCATGCCCAGAATGCGCTGTGCCATCCGGTCGGGGTGGAAGACCTCCAATTGATCCACCTTTTCCCCGACGCCCAGGAACTTGACCGGACAGCCCGTGACCTGCCGCATGGAAAGCAGCGCACCACCGCGCGCATCCCCATCCAGCTTGGTCATGATCAGGCCAGAGACTCCCACGGCGGCGTGGAATTTCGACGCCACACTCACCGCCTGCTGACCAGTGGCCGCATCAGCGACCAGCAAGGTCTCGATCGGGGCAATGACAGCCACGACTTTTTTCAGCTCATCCAGCAGGGCATCATCCACCTCTTGCCGACCAGCGGTATCAAAAAGTGCCACACCACCCCCTTGCTGGTCCAGCCAGACGAGCGACGCCTTCGCGGCCTTGACCGGATCGGTCTCGCCCGCCTCGGGACAATAAATCGGAGCGCCCAGCGAGTCTGCCAGGACCTTTAGCTGCTGCACCGCCGCCGGGCGGTAAAGATCCAGAGCGATCAGGAGCGGACGCTTCCCCTGCTTTTTCAGCCAATGCGCCAACTTTGCCGTCGTCGTCGTTTTACCCGCGCCGTTCAGACCGACCATCACGATGCGCTGATTTCCACCCACATTGAGCGCGGTCATCCCGCCTCCGAGGATGTTCACCAGTTCATCCTGGAAGATTTTGACGATCATCTGCCCTGGAGAGACCGTACGCAGGACTTCCTCCCCCAGCGCCTTCGTCTTGACCGCCTCAATGAGGTCCTTGGTCACGTTGAAATCGACATCTGCCTCAAGCAAGGCCAGACGGATCTCGCGCATCGCGTCGGAGATGTTCGACTCGCTGATACGGCCAAGACCGCGCAGCTTTTTGAAGGTGAGTTCGAGTTTTTCGGAAAGTGCAGAAAGCATGGGAGCCGCCATCCTAGCGCGTTTTTTCCTGCGCGCCACACGTTCCTTGCGCGAGGCCCCCGCAGATTGCGTGCAGCCCGCAGCAGAGAACTCCCCTTGCCCCCACGGCCCGCTTCCCGAACACTTTCTCCCGCTTGCGCTCCTCCGGCATCTCCCCGATAGATCCCCTGCCCGCACAACGTCTTCATCGCCCGCACATTCGTCATTCCGCCCCCCTCCCCATGTCAGACACCGCCGCCGCCGCCACCCTCGTTGAAGGATTCGAAAAACTCAAAGCCGCCCTCGCCAAACGCATCGTCGGGCAGGACCAAGTGATTGAGCAAATCTTCATCGCCATCGCCGCTGGCGGTCACACCCTGCTGGAAGGCGTGCCCGGACTCGCGAAAACGCTGCTCGTCAAATCTCTCGCAGACGCAGTCCACCTGTCCTTCCGCCGCGTCCAATTCACCCCCGATCTCATGCCTGCGGACATCACCGGCACAGAGATCATCCAGGAAGATTCAGAGACCGGCCGTCGCAAGCTCACCTTCCAGCCTGGGCCGATCTTCTCCCAGATCATCCTTGCGGATGAAATCAACCGCACGCCGCCCAAGACCCAGGCAGCGCTGCTCGAAGCCATGCAAGAGCGCTCCGTCACCGTCGGCCAAGAGACCTTTGCCCTGCCAAAGCCGTTCTTCGTCCTTGCCACCCAGAACCCCATTGAGCAAGAAGGCACCTACCCGCTTCCCGAAGCCCAAAAGGACCGCTTCCTCTTCCTCATCAAAGTGGATTACCCCACCCGTGAAGACGAACGCGAGATCATCGCCCGCACCACTGGGACCATCTCCGACGAAATCGAACCCGTCCTCACCGCCGAGGACCTCCAAGCGGCGCAAGCCCTCGCTCGAAAAGTGCCCGTCGCCGATCATGTCGTGAACTTCGTGCTCGATCTCGTCCGCTCAACCCGCCCAGCCGAGCCCGACGCCAGCGACTACGTGAAGGAAATGCTCTCCTGGGGTGCAGGCCCCCGCGCCAGCCAGCAGATCGTGTTGGCCAGCAAAGTCCGCGCCCTCCTCAAAGGTCGCACCCACGTCACCATCGAAGACATCGAGGCGCTCGCCGCCCCCGCCCTCCGCCACCGCCTCGTCCCGACCTTCCACGCTGAGGCCGAGGGCATCACGGTGGATATGATTATTGCGGAGTTGGTTGCTAGGACCAAAGGTGCCTCCGTGGCGAATCATGTGTGAGTTGCCCGAGTGAACAGGAATCAGTAATAAGTAAAGAAGTGAGTGGCGATCCAGCTCCAAGCAGTTCGACCATTTCGCGTTGCACCTATGCAAGGACGTTTTGGGAATTGCGCGTTTACCAAAAAGCACGGGAACTACAGCGGCTAGTCTTTGAAATTTCGCGCCAATTCCCAGCCGAAGAAAAGTTCTCCCTAACTGACCAGATCCGCCGGTCATCAAGGTCTGTAGGTGCCCAAATAGCAGAGGCCTGGGGCAAACGCGCCTACATCAAACATTTCGAAAGCAAACTCACAGACGCCGTTGGCGAAAACCTTGAGACCCAACATTGGCTCATCACCGCAGTCGATGCTGGCTACCTCCCGGCTCAGACCGCCCGGACCCACTTCTCGCTCTCCCGAGAAATCGGAGCCATGCTGCACTCCATGTCGGAAAAGTCCGATCAATTCTGCACCGACCCATCAAGCAATACCGTGAAGGAAGTCTCGTCAGAATTCTTCTTTCATCCCTCCGAGCTCCCAACGATATTCCAGGAACTGGCTGGCGAATCTGCCCCAGCCTAAACTGATCACTTCTCACTGATCACCCCTTACTCCCCCAGAAAATGCCCGCCCTCAAAGACCTCCTCCAAGCAGAAGACATCACCACCCTCCAGAGCCTTCAGCTCTTTGCGCGGACGGTGGTGGAGGGGTTTACGACCGGGCTTCATGCGTCCCCGCACAAAGGGTTCAGCGTCGAGTTCCGCCAGCACCGCCCTTATGTTCAGGGCGATGAGATCCGCCGGCTGGACTGGAAGATCTTTGGCCGCAGCGATCGCTTTTATATCAAGGAGTACGACGAGGAAACAAACCTCCGCGCGACCATCGTGCTGGATGCCAGCGGATCAATGGCCTACAAAGGCACGGCGGGCATTTCCAAATTCGACTACGCCCGCAAGCTAGCTGCGTCCATCGCCTACCTGCTCATGTCGCAGCAGGATGCCGTCGGCTTGATCACCTTTGACTCGAAGATCCGCGAGATCATCCCCAATCGCACCCGCATCACCCATCTCCATCAAATGCTGGAGACGCTGGTAAAGACCGAGCCTGGTAAGGAGACTGCGCTCGCCCCGGTGATTGAGTCTTTGGTCGGTCGCCTCAAACGACGCGGCATGATCATTCTCATTTCAGACTTTTTTGACGATCCAGTGCGCCTGCTCCAAGCCATCGGCGTGCTGCGCAAGAAGGGCCACGAAGTCGTCGTCATGCAGCTTTGGGATCGAGACGAATTGGAATTCCCCTTTGGGCGATGGGCGCGCTTTGAGAACCTCGAAAACAACGAAGACTTCGTCCAGGCCGACCCCGCCGCCATCCGGCATCGCTACCTAGAAGTGCTCGCCAATTTTCAGGAGACTCTCCGCGTTGGCCTCCGTCGTCATCAGGTGGATCTCCTCAGCCTGCCGACCGACCAAAGCCACTCCTTGGCCCTGCGGCAATACCTCTCTCTCCGCATGAAGGTGTAGGGGCCAACTAACTTACTGGGCCGCTGCTGCTAGCAAGTCCGCGCTGACCTCCGCCGCCTCCGTGACAGTATAGACGTGGCGTTTTCCACCGACCAAATAGACGACGATGAGGGTCTTATCCCCTTCGACCTGCGGATCAGCACCTAACCAGTGGGGTTTGGCCGCAAAGACCGCGCCCGGCTCCTTCAAGATCGCCTGCACCCGATCCGTCACATCGGAAAAATGGGAGCCCGCCCCATAGACGGCAGAGACGATGGAGAGCCGCACCCCGACAGGTTTTGGGGCAGGTAATCCGTTGGGCAGCAGTTTCGTCACCTTCCCATCGCGCACGCAAATCGAGAGCGCTGCCGCCCCCCAAAGGTGCTCAAACTTCGCGCTCTCCATTAGCCCCTCCAACTGAATCAAATCGCCGGGCTTCAGAGTCGCTAGACTCGGTAGCATGGCCGGATTCTCCGCCCCAGAAAAAACGCGGATCGCATAGCCCTCTTCATTTTCCACCGTCGCCCACACAATCATCCGCCCCCAATCAGACACCTCAGAAACCCGCAGCCGCATCAATGCAGGCCGGGCCGTATCGACCAGCTTCTTCTTCATGATGATGTTTGCCACTTCCTTTTCAGCAGCGGACCATGCACGTGCATTCTGCGGCTCCATCTCGCGCGGCAGCACCGCCAAAACATCCCGATAGGTTCGGACCGGGAGAGGTTTCAGCCCAAGACGTGGGGCGGCAGGCTTCGCAGGGATCGCCGGCTTCACAACAACGCCCGGCCCATCCGCAGCCAATGCAGCGTTTGCTACCAACGAAAAAAGACAGAGTAACAACGACGGCAATTTCATCATCCAAGTTCCTTCCTTCAAAAAGTGGCGGAGGGATGCTCCGCACATCACCCATTCTACGCGAAAAAAAGACAATTCAGCAACAATTCTTCAAACATCATCGATCCGAAATCCCGCTGGATTTTCTAAGCAAACCCATCCATACAGAGACCATGCCGCTTCCCTCCTCCGCACCAATCACGGTAGTGGGCTCGCTGAACATGGACCTCATCGCGTCCGTTCAACGCCTGCCCTCACCTGGGGAGACCGTTGCCGCGCTCGGAATCACCCGGCGATTCGGCGGGAAAGGGGCCAACCAGGCGCTCGCCGCCTCCCGCCACGGTGCCAGCGTCTCCTTCATCGGCTGCTTGGGCGAGGACCCCGATGGGCGCGACTATCGCAATCACCTCCGCCGTGAGGGCATCAATTGCAGCGCGGTCGGCAGCATTCGCAACCATCCCACAGGGTCCGCCATCATCGCGGTCGATGCCGCTGGCGAAAACCAAATCATCGTCATTCCCGGTGCCAATGGCCAGCTCAGCGGGCCGACCGTCAAGATGCAACGCTCCCGCATCGCCGTGTCCAAGGCCCTTCTGGTGCAGCTCGAAGTGCCGCTGGAAACCGTCGTGGACGCCATCGGCATCGCGAACCAGACCAACGTGCCCGTGGTCCTGAACCCATCCCCTGCCAACGATGCCTTTCCGTGGGGAAAGGTCAGCATCCAGCACCTCATCGTCAACGCCACAGAAGCCCAAGTCCTTTTTGAACTCGATCCCACCAACGCAAAGGAAGAGATCGCGGATTGGCGGAAGAAGCTCACCGCGATGAAGATCGGAACACTCCTCATCACGCGAGGGGCCGAACCCACCATGATCCTCACCGCAAACAGTTTTGATCAGGTGCCTGCCATAGAGGTCAAGCCCATCGATACCGTCGGTGCAGGCGACGCCTTTGCCGGGGCCTACACCTGCCAGATCGCGGAGGGCGCCCCTCCGCTCCAAGCCGTCCTCTGGGCCAACGCAGCAGGTGCCCTCGCCACCCAAAAAGAAGGTGCCCAAGAAGGCATTCCGCTGCGCGGCGACGTTCAGAGCCTCCTGCAAAAGCAAGGGCATGAAGTCCAATAAGCTGTAGAACCGAGCGCCCCCCCGTAGCGGAATGCGCCAGCATTCCGACCTACCCCGCGCCACCGCCCTCACTCCGCCAGCGCTTTGCCAAGGCAAATCAACTTGGTGGCACCTCGTATAAAGAGCTGTCCGTTGCTCATGGCTGGAGAGGCAAAGACCTTTTCGCCGATCTCACTCTCCGCCTTCAGCTCGTAGCTAGCGCCGGGCTTGATCACCCGCATCGTACCGAAGTCGTTGATGAACCACGCTAGCCCCTCCGCTGTTACCTGGGAGGCATGGTGTTCCTTGATGCGTTCTTCCCACAGAATTTCCCCCGACTTTGCCGCAAAACAGTGCGCGATCCCAGAGTCAGACACGACCAAGAAGTAGTCGCCACAGGATACCGGACTGGGCACATAGGCCGCCCCTTTATTCGTGCGCCAGGCGATATGCGTCGCGGTGACGTTTCCCTGCCCATCAGGTCTGATGCCCATGACATGATGTTCAGGGAACCCGCAGGTCAGAAACAACAAATCCGCGCCTTCGTTATAGACCAGCGAGGCCACAAACTGCTCCGTCGGCCCATCCATCATCCAGATTAGCTTCCCGTCGTGCGGATCATAACTCGTCACGCACTTGGTTCCAGATAGCACCATTTGGGTTTTCCCCGCCAACTCCCTGATCATCGGGGCGCAGTAGCTGCGGGTATTGTTTGGACGCTCGATGCGCCACAGTTCACGCCCGTCTGCCCGAGCCAAGGCCACGATGTAGCCAGGGCCGTCATGATCACAATTCACGATGACTTTGTCTTCAAACAGGATCGGCGAGCTTGAAAAACCGTGCTTGGACGCAAACACGCCTGGACGCACCTGCCAGACCTGATTGCCCGCAAAATCATGGGCAGACACCACGACCTCTGTTTGATCGAGAAAGGTCGTGAAGACCTTCTCCCCATCCGTCGCAGGGGTACTGGATGCGTGGCTATTGAGTTTGTGCTTCCCCTCAAGCGGTGATTTCAGCACCGCCTTTGTCCACAAGATCTTCCCACTCGCGCGGTCGATGCTGGTTAGCACTCGCTCCTCCGTCTCCGCAACGGCGCTGACTGTGAATAGCCGATCTCCGAATACAATGGGTGACGCATGTCCCTCCCCCGGCAGTTCTACGGACCAGGTTACATTGCCATCCACCCGCGTCGGGAACCCTTTGTCCAGCGATGTCCCATCCATCCGCGGCCCACGCCACATCGGCCAGTCTTCCGCATGAACGAGTGCCTCACCACCGAGGAAGAAAACCGCCGCCAATATCGTATGCTTCATCATTAGATCAGAGTTCAGGGTAGATCTTTGCCTCCACGCTTACCAGCCCACAGGCTGTGTCCACGCCATTTGTTTTTCACCCTCATAAGAAGGGTTCGTCGCCGCCGCATCCGAGGTAATCGTCGCACGCACAAAGAGTTCATCGCCATTCAACTTGTAGATGGCCTCATCGCCTTCGACACGGGCCAGCACCGCGCCCACTGATGGCGAATACGCGAGGCGCTCCTTCGGACCATCGCCTGCGGGCGCAGGCATTCGCACCACGGCATGATCGTAGTCCTTCCGGGTGCCATGAAATTCCACCACATGCTTCACTCCATCGCGGGATGCCACCTTGATGTGCAACTCGCCCTTGGCCTTATCAAAAGTCACCTCATCGAGAGTCACACCGCTTGAAGCGTAAAAGTCGCCCGCCTGCATCGCCCGAATGATCGCGTCCGGCTCCAGTTTCTCTGCCCGCACCATCACCCATCCGCGACCAGGGGTAGAACTACCGCCATGATAGTGGTGGGAGTCATCACTGCCGATCCCATACAACGGCGGTGCCTTCAGTTCCGCGATGCGGATCGTATTGGCGATGTCCCAGATGCGCTCCGTCGCAGAATCAGGCCGACTTTTCTCCCCCAGCGTCCCGGTCTGTGGATGGCCATTGTACACCTCAAAAAAGCGATCCTCCAGCACGTGTGCCAGATCCTCTGCGGTCAGTGCCCAGCGGAAATTGGGGTGATTGATATGGGCCAGCACCGGCTTTCCTGAACGCTGCGATTCCTCTGCAATGGCGATCAAATTTGCCCGCATCACCTCCCGAATCGTCGCCAGATCCTTGGTAGGCTCGATCACCTCCCCGACGTTGATTGCGTTGATGTGAATCGGCACCTTATTCCAACTGGCGGTCACCTCCTCCGCCTCGATCATCTGAAAGACGCCAGGTTTTTCGAACTGAGCGCGGAATTCATCCAGCCCTCGCAGCCGGATCTCCTTTTCGCCGTTCGCCGCTATGCGGGTCACCACCCAATCCGCCCCAAAGCGGTCCAGATATTTGTCCAAAACCTTGCGCCCCAGTGTGATGCGTTTCTTTTCGATCGCAGCCTCCGCCATCCACTTTTCACCACGGGAAAGGACGTTGTGATCCGATAGCGCCAGGAACTGGTAACCCTGCTTCACATACCAGTCCGTGATCATTTCCGGGAAATCATTGCCATCACTCCAGAGCGAATGCGTGTGCGTATTGCCCTTGAACCACTGCCCTTCGGCATAGCCAATGGAGGCGGAAAGACCCAGCGCGAGACTGGCAACGACGGAAGGAAGAGACTTTAACTGCATGATAAAAAAACGATCAAAGGAATAAGCCGCCAGCGCTCGACTCTTGCACGCAGGCCGGAAGCTGCCACCATGAGCCCCGCATGAAGTTTTTTCAACGTATCGAAGTCTGGTTCCTACTCCTCATCGGCGGCGGCCTCGCCGCATGGGTCCTACTGGGAGAACCCACTCGCCTCGACACCAACGACTCAGCACCGCCACCCGCAGAGCTATCAGACAGCGCCCCATTGATCGAAGTCCGCCGTTCCACCCTGGAGCGCGACTACGGCAACGCCCGGTTGGACATCGAACTGCGCATTCAAAACCCCACCATTCGGCCCATTATTCTTCAATCCCCAGAGGTCCAGGTGCTCACCAGCACCGACCGCGAAGTCCCAGCCTTTTTCCTGCCAACCGATCCGCCCCCACAGGTCGCAGCCCGCACCGCCCAAGAAGTCAAATTGCGCTTTTGGCTGGAGAAAGCCGACGTCTCTGGACCGCTGCGCATCCGTTTTCAAGGGAAGGACTTCCCCCTCAAATCAGCCCTCCCCATCAACTGGGACAGCCTGGAAAACCGCAAGCCCGTCACCTTTACCGGCACCGATTGGCAGGTGGGACCTCCAAAATAGACCGTAAAAACACTGTCAGGCAGCCCGAACTTGTAGCATCATACCCCCATGCGGATCGCCCTGTTCATCTCGCTCCTGTCCCTGCCCTGCTGGCTCCACGCGCAGCAGGGCACGCCCGCGCCTAAACCCGCAGCTGCCCCCAGCCCGGCGAAACCCACCCCAAAACCTGCGGCACCACCCAAGACCGAACCCGCAAAACCTGCCCCCATCGCCGCACCCGATATCCCCTCTGCGGAGGATAAGGACAATCCGGCCCTTTCTGTCCCGCCTCCAGATGATGCCTACCGCCAGATGGAACTGCTGACACGCGCCATGGAGATCATCCGCCAAAACTACGTCGCAGCAGACAAGGTGACGTATGAAGACCTTGTGGAAGGAGCCCTCGAGGGCATGCTCAGCCGACTCGATCCGCACTGCGAGTGGATGGGGCGCAGTGTTTTTGAAGACGTGCAGCTTGAGCAGAGCGATACCTCCGAAGGCATTGGCATCACCGTCGCGTTGCGCGGCAATGTCCTCACCATCGTCACGGTCCGCGAAGACGGACCCGCCGCACGTGCTGGAGTCTTGGCCGCAGATCAAATTGTCCGCATCAACGACGTGCTCGCCGACACCGTCGGAGTCGCAGAAGCCATGCAACTGCTCAAAGGCAAGTCCGGCGAGAGCGTCCGGTTGACCCTCCGTCGCCCAGGCACCCGACAGTTTCTTGAGTTCAACATGGTCCGCGAGACCCTCCAGGAGACGTCCGTGCACGACGCCATGCTCGTCCACACCAAATTGGCGGGCGATCACAAGATCGGCTATGCCCGCATCTCCCAGTTCACCCAAGCCACCGTCAAAAATCTCAGCAGCTCCCTTGATGAGCTGGAAAAGCAAGGCATGCAGGCCTTCATCCTCGACCTCCGCAATAACCCCGGTGGCCTGCTCGATAGTGCCGTCGCCATGTGTGGCGAGTTTTTGCCAGAGGCCACCGTCGTGGTCACGACTGAAGGACGCGTCGCCTCGCAGAATCCCCCCCCTTATCGCACTCCCGCACGCAATGGCAAAAAGCCACGCCAGTATCCCGTCGTCGTCCTGATCAATCAAGGCAGCGCCAGCGCCGCAGAGATCACCGCAGGTGCCCTCCAGGATCTGAAGCGCGCCCTGGTGATTGGCACCACCAGCTTTGGCAAGGGCTCCGTGCAGACCATCCTGCCGATGAATAATGGCGCGGCGATGCGGCTCACCACCGCCCGCTACTTCACCCCCAGCCACCGCACGATTCACGAACATGGCGTTGAGCCAGACATCGTGTCCGTCCTTTCCACAGAGGAAGAATTCCGCGTCGCTAAATGGCGCAATTCCCACGGCACGGGTGATGTCGCCGCGCTCGAACTCGCGGAACTTGGCGACCGACAGCTAGAGCGCGCAGTTGATGCGCTCAAAGGCGTGCTTGTTTTCGATCTCTTTGCTCGGCAAAAAGAGGCACAGGCCAAGCCCGTCGCACCGCCAGAAATCAAGAGCATCCCACCAAAGCTCGATGCCCTGCTAGGCCCCTCCAGCGTCGAAGTTCCTGCAGACGCCACCAAGCCCAAGCCTTAGCCCCCTCTTCGCTCCGCCCCTCCCCATGCCAGACTGCATCCTCGCGCTGGAGTCCTCCTGCGACGAAACCGCCGCCGCCATCTGCACACTGGATGGTCGCCTCCTCGCCAGCCGCATCTCCTCCCAGGCAGACATTCATCGCCGCTACGGCGGCGTCGTCCCAGAGGTCGCCTCCCGCAACCACATCCTGCACGTCCGCCCCCTGGTGGAAGAAGTGCTCGCCCAGGCAAAAGTCACGCTGAACGACTGCGCTGCCTTTGCTGCCACCAGCGGTCCAGGCCTCGTCAGCTCCCTGCTCATTGGCACCTCCATGGCCAAGGCTCTCGCCGTCGCCACGGACAAGCCCTACCTCGCCGTCAATCACATGGAGGGGCACCTCCTCTCCCCCTTCATCGGCCCACGCGGCCCCGTGCGCCCATGCATCGCCCTCATCGTCAGTGGTGGGCACACGATGCTGGTCAGAGTCCGTGCCGTAGGTGACTACCAACTCCTCGGCCGCACCCGTGATGACGCCGCAGGCGAGGCCTTTGACAAGATCGCCAAAATGATCGGACTCCCTTACCCAGGCGGGCCGGAGATCAACAAAAGTGCACGTGCTGGCAATCCCAAGGCCTTTGATTTTCCGCGCAGCTTCTTGGATGGGCGCAGCCTCGAGTTCAGCTTTAGCGGCCTCAAGACCGCCGTCTTGTATGAGCTCCCAAAGCTCGATCTCACCCAACCGCAGACCATCGCGGACCTCAGCGCCTCCGTTCAAGAAGCCATCGTCGAAGTGCTCGTGGAAAAACTCCTCCTCGCCGCACGGCTGCATCAGGAAAAGCTCATCACCGTCAGCGGCGGCGTCAGTTGCAACACCCACCTCCGCACCCGTCTCCAAGAGCGCGCCGCGAAAGCTGGCCTCGACCTCCTCCTGGCCGAACCAGACCTCTGCACGGACAACGCCGGCATGATCGCCTTCACCGCCGCCCAACGCTTCCAGCAGGGCCACACCGCCCCCATCGAGACCGACGTTGACCCCAATCTTTCGATCATCAGCACCTAGGTTCGACCGACCATTGCAGACGCTCTGTTGACTTTGGTTGTGTCGAACTTTCGGCTTGGACAGCCTCGACTCACGTGTTAGTGCGGCAGCGGCTTCAAGACTGGTTCGGCAGGGCAAACTGAGTCCTCTTTGGCAGCGACCCATGATGCCCCAAACCCACGGGTCGCACCCGCCTCTTGCACCCGCAGCCATCCCCGCCATCATGCCCCATGCACACCGCAACTCCATGGCGCGTCCTTCTTGGTAGCTTCTGGCTCATTTTCCTCAACATCAGCCCGCCCCTTGCTGCCCAGAAACCTGAGCCGGCAACACCGCCGCCAGCCGATGACACCGCCAGCACGCTGCGCTCGGTTTTCACCAGCTACGAGGCGCTGCGCACCCAAATCGAAGACCAACGCAAGAAGCAGAAGTCCGAGTCCACCGAGGCCGCACGCACTGCCGCCCAGGCAGAGGCCGAACGCCTCGAAAAACGCAGGCAGGAACTCGAGCGCGACCTCAACACTGTCGCGACGGGTGTTGATCTACGCAGTTTTGACAGCCCCGCTCCGAGCGAGGACCTCAGCATCCAGGATGAATTCGCCAGACTCGTTAAACCGATCCTGACCGAGCTCCAAGACCTCAGCCGCAAGCCTCGCCAACTCCAGACGCTCAAGGGCGATCTCGCCTTGCAAAAAGCGCGCGCTTCGATTGCGGGCCGAGCCATCAGCTCCATAGACGCCCAACTCACCACCCTCCGCATCGCCAAAAAGAGCGAGGACGCCGGACTCCTTCGCAGCCTCACGGACCTCCGTAAAGTGTGGAGCACCCGCCAGCAGGATGCCCAGACCCGAGCCCAAGCGCTTGAACACCAGATCACAGAAATCAGCAAGGAAGACGATACCGGCTTCTGGAGCCTCCTCGCCCGCCAGGCCAAGAACTTCGTCTTCACCCGTGGCAAGAACATCCTCCTCGCACTGCTTGCTTTCGTCATCGTGCTCTTCGGTCTGCGCGCACTGTATTTTTACGGCATCAAGTATTTCCCCGCTGCGCGCGGGGAGCGCACCAGCTTTGCCAGACGGTTCTTGGGGCTCGTCAGTCAAGGGATGAGCGCAGTGCTCGCTGTGTTGGCGGCGCTCTCAGTGCTGTATGCCAGCGGCGATTGGCTCCTCGGTGGCCTTGCTGTGCTGGCACTCATCGGCCTGGTCCTCTTGGCAAAAAACGGGGTGCTGCATTACTTCGAACAAGTCCGCATGCTCCTCAACCTCGGCAGCGTGCGCGAGGGAGAACGTGTCGTCATCGACGGTGTACCGTGGCAGGTCGGCATCATCAACCTCTTCACCCAGCTGACAAACCCACTCATCCCGGGCCGCGGCCTACGTCTGCCGCTCGATACGCTGATGGCAACTACATCTCGACCATGTGTGAAGGGCGAGCCCTGGCTGCCAGCCGCCACAGGTGATTGGGTCCTCATCACCGATCAACGTCTGGCTCAGGTCAAACACGTCGCCCCAGACTTCGTCGAGCTGTCATTCCCAGGCGGGGCAGAGCGCCTCGTTCCCCTCGGTGAGTTCGTCCGGATGCAGCCCACGAACCTCAGCCACGGCTTCGCGATCAGCACCAACTTCGGGCTCGATTACAAGCATCAGGCAGAAATCACTGACACGATCCCGAAGTTGCTGACGGAAGACGTGCAGACAGCCCTCAGCCAGCAAATAAAGAAGGACGACATCCTCGAATGTCGCGCAGAGTTCCTTCAGGCTGCGGCCTCTTCTCTCGATCTCATTCTCATCGCGCGTTTCAGCGGTGCCGTTGCGGAACGTTATATCGCCCTCAGTCGCATCCTCCAAAAGATCGCCGTGGATTCGTGCAATCGCCGGGGCTGGGTCATCCCCTTCCAGCAGATCGTTGTGCACCAGGCTTAACAACCGCTCAATGCGTTAGCTCATCCCAAGACTTCAAACCTACCACCGGTAGCGCAAAGGCCGCAGCCGGGCTCCACTCAGGGGTGCCTGCTTTTTGGAAGAGCTCCCAAATCTGCCTCTTCCGACCCGGCGTCACAATCGACCCCGGTTTATTTTCCCACAATCCCAACCGCAATCCTCCCTCGTGGGCGTGGTCCACGTGGCGGTGCCAGATCAGCGCATCGATCCCGTCCTGCCGGACCACCTTTTCCCAAACGTAAGCAAAGCCCGCCGCCTGCAAGCGTTCCCCCTCTGGTGACTTGAGACAGTGCAGCCCTTGCTCGCTCAAAATGATGCGCCGCGGTTTCCCCTGCCACAGCCATTCCGGCTTCTGCATCACCCGACAGGCCACCTCCAAGTTCTTGAAAGTGATGTGCGGCGTATCCTCCGTCGGCCCAGCATCCTTATCCAGCCAAGTTCGCGGATTGCCAAGGTTGTCTGGGTAAGGGTGATGCGCCACATGCCACTCAAAATCCCCACGCTCCTTCGCGATCCTGGCAAAGTGGGCTAAGAATTCCCGAGTCTTGTATGCCTCCTTCGCGCTGATCCCTGGCATGGATGTATTCCAATGGTGATCAAAGGACAGGTAGCAACGTGCATGGGCAGAGTGCCCCCGGATGACCTCATTGGCCGCCCTAACCGCCTTCTCGTACTCTGCGGCCGCCTGTTCGACCGTCATCTGCCCAAGGTTATACCAGAGCCACTGGGAGTTCACTTCATTGCCAATGATATAGCCCCAGACACGCCCATGCTCAGGATGTGCCCCGCTGTATCTCTCCGCCAAAAAGGCCACCAAAGCCCGATACAACGCAAGCCCATCAGGCGTCGCCGTGTTAAAGGCAGCAATCGAATACTTCCCATCTGCACGCGCGGCCGGGTGCAGCAGCAGTTTGTCTTTGGCTGCATCCTTCGTCGGATACGCGAGCAGAATCAGATAAGCAGTGACTTTGGCATCGCTCAACGGCTTGATCTGGGCATCCAGGCTGCGCACGTAGTTGCCATTGATCAGCCATTCCTTTCCCTCCCACTGAAAACGAAGCGTCTGTGGCGTAGGCACCAATTGAAATAGAGCGCCCAGGCTCACATTGATCCCCGCATGATGAATGCCTAGCGCCACAGCATCATCCACCATCTGCACTTGCAGCCCCTTTTTGCTAGGCGCGGCAGGAAAGGCCATCTGATCCACAGTCGCCCCTGGGGCGATGGCTCCCCCGAGCATCATCATCGCCATCAGCATCAACCAGCCATTACACTTCCTTCTGAAATGCCTCATCCGCCCCTCTCCTTTCGCCTGTTTGTCAAAAATCGCTCGATGGCCCGTGATCCCACTTTCCCAATGCCACTCAAGGAACCGGCTTGAACCAGATGTTACGGTAGCGCACCGGATTCTGGTGGTCTTGGAGTTGCAGCAATCCGGCCTTCACCGCTGCTGGGAACTGCTCATGATCCTGGACCAAAACGTTGTTTTGATACACCGTGATGACCGAACCACCGTTCGATTTTGCGCGCTCGATGTGAATATCATAGCACTGCCATTCGCCCGGACGACGGCAGGCATTCACTAACGGAGGGCGATGTTTGTAAAAGGCACCGGCTTGTCCGTCGAAATACGTCTTGTTTTCAAAGGAGTCCAACACCTGCAACTCGGGGAACCCCCCGATGAAGACGCCACTGTTGCCCCGCCCCTGACCGTTGCCTTTGACCTCGACAGGCGTTGCCCACTCAATGTGCAAGTGCCCGCTCGTGATCAGAGGCTCACGCAGCGAGATCATCCCCGACCGCGGCACCACCTCCATGAAACCATTCTCCACCTTCCAACGGAATCGATCCGTCTGATCTGGGTCTTCTTTTCGCGGTAACTGCTTCCATTTTGATGTGTCCATTCCGTCGAAAAGCATGACTGCATCCGTTGGCGCAGGAACTGGCGCACCTTCGTACTTCGGCGGCACGACCACAGGCTCCGGCCAAATCTTGGCCACAGGCTCAGCGGCATTGGCAGAGGCAAAACAAAAAATGGCAGAGAGGAACGATATAAGGGTGGATCTCATAACAAGGCGATGTGTCATACCAACGCAGGCGCGGCGATATTTCGCCAGCAAATAATGTGTCCGAATCGGAAATTCGATCCGCTAGGCAGACCTCGATTCGAATTGATTCACTTCACCTTCCAAATCTTCACATCATCGATCCAAACCGTGTTGGGAATCAGGAAGCTGAACCAGCGCTTCATCGAATGCGCAAACCCTTCGGAGCGGTGTTTGGCAATGAGTTTGCCGTCGATGCTGAGCCGCATTTCGTTGCCCTCTGTCACGAGGGCAAGGTTGTGCCACTCAGTGTCCGCCTTCCATGGCACATTGGTTTGCTTGGTCTTGAGCAGCGCCTCAAGATCTGCGGGCATCTTCTCTTTCCGATCTAGATAGCCCTGCCGACGATTGCGAATCTCCAGATTCATGACTCCGGTCTTGTGATCAATAAGGGTGACGCTGGACTGCGAAAGGATGCCATAGCAGAGGTGCCCAGCATGGACGCCCGGTGTCTCGCGATCCACAAAACCGAGCTGAAGGGATTCGCCTGCGTTAAGACCAGGAAATCTGAATTTGATGACTGCACCGCCATCAGCGAAGCCCGCTTCGTGATGAATATGGGCAGAGTGTTTGGCCTCTTTTGAGGCACTGGCCACCTTCAAAATCCCCTCATCCAGATCCGCCATCTTAATGTGCGGCACCCGATCTGCGGTGGCACTATTCCAACCGTTGCCGATCGCTTTGGCGAGATTCCCCTCCTCTTCACGATCAAAGGCCTCGTGAAAGATGAGCGTGCCCTTTTCCTGAAGCCAAGCGGTGTCATCGGCATACAGGAGCGCCGACGAAGTGATGATAGTGACGATCGATATGGAGAGATAGTGATGCATAGAGCGGGTGAGAATGGGGAAGCTTTTCATCCTGATGGAATTCTACCGTGTTTCAAGCGATGACCTCCTTCACCACCTCGCCATACACATCCGTGAGGCGAAAGTCGCGCCCCGCGTAACGATAGGTAAGCGTTTCGTGATCCAATCCTAGGAGATGCAGCATCGTGGCATGCAGGTCGTGGAGGTGCACTTTGCCTTCCACTGCTCGGTAGCCGTACTCGTCGGTGTTGCCGTGGCTGATGCCGCCCCGCACGCCGCCACCCGCCATCCAAGTGGTGAAGCCGAAGGGATTATGACCACGACCGTAGCTTTCCTTGGCGGCTTTGCCATTCGTGAGGTCCTGCTCATAAGGCGTGCGCCCAAACTCGCCACTCCAGACGATGAGGGTGTCTTCAAAGAGACCGCGCGCTTTGAGATCGCGCAGCAGACCAGCGATGGGTTTATCAACTTCCGCACAGTTTTTGGGCAGGTTCTTGCGAATGCCTCCGTGGTGATCCCAGCCATTCGCACTGAGCTCGATGAAGCGCACACCAGCTTCCGCGAGTCGTCTCGCGAGGAGGCACTGGCGGCCAAAGTGATCCGTGACAGCATCGCCAATGCCGTAGAGCTGACGGGTGGCCTCCGTCTCTTTGGAGAGATCAAAAACCTCCGGTGCCTCGGTCTGCATGCGGAAGGCAAGCTCATAACTCTGAATGACGCCTTCCATCTGCTGATCGGTTTTGAGCGTGGCAAGCTGCTCCCGATTGATCTGCTGAATCAGGTCAAGCTGCGTGCGTTGTAGTGCGGCAGAGACAGCGTCATTTTGAAGATTTCGGATGCGCGGCGGACTGCCAGGCGCGGTTGCGAGATCCACCATCGTGCCCTGGGTGTAGGCGGGCAGGAAGGCATTGCTGAAGTGCTTCGCGCTGCCTTGATCCCCAGAGAGCGGCGGCGCGACCGTGATGAAACCAGGCAAGCTCTGATTCTCTGTGCCGAGTCCATACAGCACCCAGGAGCCCATCGACGGCCGCACTTGGTTTGTGGTGCCCGTGTGAAGCTGCAAACACGCTGGAGCATGCGCAAGATTATCGGTGTGCATGCCTTTGAGCACGCAAAGGTCATCGGCCAGCCCTGCGAGGTGCGGGAACAAATCGGAGATCCACAGGCCACTCTGGCCGCGCTGCTGAAACTTCCACTGCGACCCAAACAGCCGCATGTTGTTCACCCCCGGTTGCTCCACACCCGCGACACGCTCAAAGGGTGCAGGCTTGCCATCGTCAGCATTGAGACGCGGCTTGTAGTCGAAGGTCTCGAACTGCGACGGACCACCCACCATGTGGAGGAAGATGATGCGCTTCGCACGTGCTGGCAATCGCGGGGCGCGGGGCAGCAGCGGATTATTCGAAACCGTCACTGCCTGCGCAGGTTGCGATGTCATCGCCGCTAGCGCCACCGCACCAAAGCCGCATCCCGTGCGGCGTAGGAAATCACGACGGGCGATGTTCGTTGGGATGGATGCGTGGTAAAGACTCATGACAACAGCTATTCAAGAAACAAAAACGGATTCGAGGCGATCAAACTGTGAACAAGCGCTTCCCAAGCCGCCTCACGTGAGTCTTTCCTCACAGTGGCTTTTCCCGCAGAGGAAGCGGATTCGGCAGCGTGCTGGACTGCGTAGTTGTCCAGGAATTGGAGACGATTCTTAACCTCTGCCAAAGTGGCGTCGCGATTGAGGATCAAGCGGTGCAGCGCCTGCAAGCGGGCATCATCATTGCCAGCCTGTTTCAGAATGCTCTTCACCGTATCAGCAGCGACCTCGCGCAGCAGCGGCGCATTCATGAGATAGAGCGCCTGGGTCGGCACGGTGGTGACGTTGCGCTGGCCGGTTTCGTCATTGGGATCAGGGAAATCGAAGACGGCAAGGAGGTCGAACTTTTCAAAGGGGTTCTTCCGTTTCACCGGCTGGTAAATCGTGCGCTGCCGCAGCATTGCATCGTCAAGGCGTGGATCGTCTTTGATGGAAGGAGGACCGCCAAGGTTCACATTTCCGGGGATAGCGAGCGGTAAGCTGGGACCACCCTGCGATGGACCGAGCCTGCCACTGATGGCAAGCAGGGCATCGCGCAAGGATTCAGCATCGAGTCGGCGACGGTTCGAGCGCCAGAGCAAGCGGTTGTCGGGATCTTTGGCAAAGGCGGCAGCGTTGTGCGTGGAAGCCTGGCGATAAGTCTTTGTGAGCACGATGCTGCGCACGAGTTTTTTGATCGACCAGCCTTCCTTCACGAACTGCATGGCGAGATGATCGAGCAAGGCCGGATGTGTGGGAGGGTCGCCACGCACCCCAAAATTATCCACAGTGCGCACGATGCCCTGGCCGAAGAGGTGAAACCAAACACGGTTGGCCATGACCCGCGCCGTGAGTGGATGCTTCGCGTCGGCGATCCACTCCGCCAGTTCCTTGCGCCCGCTACCGCTTTCCGCAAACGAGGCAGGCCCACTATCGGGTAGCAGGGCCTCCACAAACCCGCGCGGAACTGTCTCACCAAGCTGGCGGGCGTTGCCGCGAATATTGATGGCACAGTCTTCCGCCTCGGGTCGATCGTGCATGGCCATGGCACGTGGCTCAGTTGGGCGAAGGTATTCGAGGAGCTTGACGGCCGCAGCCGCGTCGCCCGCCTTCTTGCCTTCGGCCTCAAGCTTCTTTTCGAGAGCTGCGATGTCCGTATTCAGCTTTGCGTCTTTCTTGCCCTTGAGGTCTTGAATCTGCCGTTCGAGCTTCTTCTTCGCATCGCCAGCCTTCAGAGCCTCTTCCTTCGCTAAAGACAGCCGTTTTTCAAAGCTCTCCATCGCCTTCGCCCTAGCCATGAGGTCGGCAGGCGTTTCCGGTAAGGCTGTTTCGTGGATGGCGCTGAAGACCCCATTGAGCCGTCCATCCAGCGTGATGCTGCTGCGGAAGATGCCCGCCATGGCGTAGTAGTCGGCCTGCGTAACGGGATCAAACTTGTGATCATGGCATCGCGCGCAGCCAAAAGTCATCCCCATGAAGGCGAGCCCGACCCGGTTGATTTGACGATCAATCACGTCCATGCGCAACTGCATCTTGTCTCCATTGACCAGTTCCCACGGACCAATGGCGAGAAAGCCAGTCGCAGTGATGCTCTCCGCCGTCGCGGGAGGATCGCCCCCGAACCCGGTCGCGGGGGAGCGTTGCACATCACCCGCAATTTGCTCGCGGACAAACTGATCGTAGGGCTTGTCGGTGTGGAAAGCATTGATCACATAGTCACGATAGCGCCAAGCATTCGGCGCAGGAATCGCACGACCGAGGCCAATCGTATCTGCGTAACCGGTCAGATCGAGCCAATGGCGCGCCCAACGTTCTGCAAAGGCGCGTGAGCCGAGCAGTTGATCCACAAGCTTCGCATACGCAGCCTCAGAGGGATCGGCGGCAAAGGCAGCCATCTGCCCCGGCGTGGGCGGGAGGCCAGTGAGATCAAAAGTCACGCGTCGGAGCAAGGTGAGCGGCTCGGCAAACGGCGAAGGTTCGAGGTTGTTCTCTGTGAGCTTCGCGAGAATGAAGTCGTCGATCTTCCGTTCCGGCGTGGGATCGACGACTGGCTTGAAGGACCAGAACTGACGCCCCTCTTCAAGGGACAAACCCGTGATCACTTTCCTAGCCACGACCGTTTCCCTCGGATCAGGCGCACCCATGGCCACCCACTTCGTTAGGATCTCGATCTCTCCATCGCTGAGCTTCTTCTTCGGCGGCATTTGGAGATCTTTGTCGGTGTAGTGCACCGCTGTGATCAGCAGGCTTTGATCAGGCTTCCCTGGCAGGATCGCCGGTCCACTGTCCCCACCCTTCTGCCAACTCGGCCGCGAATCCAGCGCCAACCCGCCCTTGATCTTTTTTGCTTGCGAATGGCACTCAAAACAACGCTCGATCAGCAGTGGACGCACCTTATTCTCAAAGAACGCGATCTCGTCAGCAGCCTGCAAGCAGCAACTGAGGGCGAGGGCGGCGATGATGACGATGCGGAGTGACATGTTGAATTGAGGGAAGAAACGAAGGTGGCAGTCAGGAGGCGAGGACGTAGGATCTCAGAGGATGATCACGGACACCTCCACCCCAGCCGGCGAGCTCGGTGCACGGGTTTGACGGAGCCGAGTTTTTGAGATCCAAACAAATGTCGGTTGACCCGGATGGCGGCCTCGAAGCTTCCGTGTGCAGTGCCGAGGAGATCGGCGTCACCGATCTCCTGCAACAAGCGCTGACTGAAACGGGCGTGATCATGGCTTACTGCAAGGAAGAATGATTCGCGACAGCGCACCTGGGCGGTGATGCACGGACTCGGTGGCGATGGCGGTCTTACTGCTGAGGGGGCCTTCGCCCGTGTTGGGGTTGCGATCAAAGAGTGGAAAGTAGGCACCGCAGATATCCACATGAAGTTCATGCCCTTTGGCGATGGTGGCGGAGCAGGGTCCGAGATCGACGGTGATCTCATACACCCTACCGGGCTCAAGTGGGTGCGGATCCGTGAGCGAATCACGGTAGCGCCCCCGCAGGATTCCGACGGCGAGGTTTTGTGCGAATCCGTCGGGACGTACATCGACCAAGCGCACCACCCAATCCGCATCGGGCGTGTCGGCGGAAACGTGGAGCTTTGCTTCCAGGTTGCCTGCAAACGTGATCGGTTCGGCGAGAGGCCCTGTGGAGTATGCAAGCACGTCATCGCGGGCTTCGATGCTGCTTTGATCGACCGGTGCCCAGGTAGCGGCATGCAGCGGGCGCACTTCGTTGACGGGACAGGCGGGGACAGGATTCGCAGGATCAGCATGGAAGGTGTCGGCAGGCTGATCAGTCTTCGGTTCAGTTCTGCTCAGCGTGCGTTTGCTGCCATCCGACTGAAGGTAATACGGTGTCTCGGTGAAGCCTTCCGGCGGCCAAGTCTGGGCATCGCGCCAAGCATTGTCACCCATCACAAAGTAACGCACCGGAGCAAACGGCTTTGCCTGCGTAGCGCTGTCCAGGGTCAAATGACGCGCAAACCAGTCAAGGTTTAGCGCCATGGTATCCACTGCTGCATCAGGCCCGAAATCGACATCCCCAATTTTCGATTTGCCGATGGTGCCATGATCCCAAGGACCAAGGATGAGCTGCTGCTGCGCCCGAACCTTCGGGTCACGCGCCTGCTTTTGCATGATCATGAAATTGCCGACGGACTCTCGGGAAAAGAAGTCGTAGTAGCCGACGATGTGCTGCATCGGCAAATTGAGATCCGTGATCCGAGGGGTGAGATTCAGTCGGTTCCAGTACCCGTTCGGCTGCGGATGAGTGAGCATGCCCTCGAGCCAAGGGATGGGCCAACCGATGGTATCATCGACCTCGCTCAGTGGTAGATGATGGAGGATCGGGTCCCAGTCGGTCGGTGGCGATGCTCCTTCGGGACGCTCTGAGTTTCCTCCTGCCCATTTCGCAATGAGCGAGAGCCGAACTGCGCCGCCGAGGTAGAGATTCCGGTAAAAACTGGACCACGTCGCGCGCGGCGTGATCGTGACGAGGCCCGGCGGCATTTCCACCGCTGCCTGCCATTGCGTTGCCCCCACATACGACGCGCCCCACATGCCCACACGACCGTTGCACCACGGCTGGCGCGTGACCCACTCGATGCAGTCGAATCCGTCTTGCCCCTCCTCGTCATACGGGATCATGACGCCTTCGGAGGCATTCGCACCACGGCAGTCCTGAATCACTGCGACAAATCCCGCCTTCACAAACTGCTCCGCCGTGCCTTTGGCCTTGTCCTTGTTGTATGGCGTGCGGACGAGCACGACAGGTGCCTTTTTGACCCCATCGTCGCGATAAACATCCGTCGCGAGTTTGATCCCATCGCGCATCGGCACTTGGATGGTTTCGACCCGGATATCCGCGAGTGCGGAACTGCTAATGAGCGCAAAAAGGAGATACTTCATGGAGGTTACTTGGCAGTCCGGCTGCGGGCCGGTTCGAGTTGCATGTCTTCACCAGCGGCCACGATGTGGTGACGCATCGCGGTTTCAGCGGCCGCCGGATCGTGCTTTTCAACAGCGGCTAAAATGGCAGCATGCTGCGAGATGGCGGCCTCTTTACCGACACGACCGATGGTGCGACGCCGACTGGCCTGGCCAACCTCCGCCAAAGAATCCAAGATCAGGCGGAAAATGAGATTCCCACTGGCCTCGGCGAGCGCGCGGTGGAATTCCAGGTCAATCTGGATCGCCGCATCGTTGTCGGCAGCTTTGGTCAATGATTGATGCAGTGCCCGCAGCCCCTTGATCTGGGCTGCTGTGGCGCGGACCGCCGCCAGTCTCGCGCTTTCGGGTTCGATGGCCAAGCGCGCCTCGTTCAACTGCCGCAACCGATCCGTCTCGTTGGGAATCAGGATGGAAAGCGATCCATTCAGAGGACGGTGAAGTTTATCCACGACCTTGATGCCGGCACCATGCTGGATCTCGAGTAAGCCCTGTTGTTCCAGCCGCTTCGTGGCCTCGCGCACCACTGTCCGACTTACGCCGAGTTGCTCCGCCAACGACCGCTCCCCCGGTAGCCAGCGCTCCTCGTCGGACGACGGTCCACGGATGAGATCTGCAAGCTCGCGGCAGACACCCTCAACCAAAGACGTGGGGCGATGGACGGCGTTTGTTGTCATCTGGGAAGTTCGAGTTTGAGCGCGACCGACATTGCGAAGGCACCCTGACCAATCAGTTCATCAATAAGTCGCACGGCCACCGGAGAGATCAAAGACGGCCCCAGTCGTGAAGGAGCAATCTTCCGAACAAAGCCAGGCAACCAATGCCGCAGCCTCTTCCTTTTTTCCGAAGCGGCCCATGGGGATCTTTGACAACATGTAATCAATGTGAGCTTGCGTCATTTGCTGGAGAATATCCGTCGCAATGACGGCCGGAGTGACGGCGTTGACAGCGATGTTTGAAGTCGCCAATTCCTTGCCGAGCGATTTTGTCAGCGCGATCACTGCGGCCTTGGAGGCGCTATAGTGCGCTGCGTTTGGATTCCCCTCTTTGCCAGCGATGGACGCAATATTCACAATTCGCCCATAGCCGTTTTTTAGCAGATGCGGCACCACTGCGTGACAGCAGTAAAAGGGACCATTCAGGTTCACATCCATCACACGACGCCAATCCCCAGGATCGAGTTCCCAGGTCTTGGCGTTGCCTCCAGTGATGCCTGCATTGTTGACGAGAATATCCAGTTTCCCCAGGGCCTTGGCGGTTGCTTCAGCCGCAGCCTTGACGGATTCAAAATTCGCGAGGTCCACCGTAGCGGTATGCACCGTGCCCGCTGCTGATAGCTCGCCCGATGCCTGCTCCAGCGCCGCTGCATCCACATCCCAAAGGGAGACTCTGGCACCTGAAGCGAGCAGTCGTTCGGCGATGGAGCGGCCAATGCCACGCGCACCGCCAGTGACGATGGCACAGCGATTTTGAAGATCGATTTGATTCATGGAATAGGATGAGGGTGAGATTAAAATGTGATGGACTTGGGAGGGTGAATTCTCGGAGAGGTGACGGCGGAACCGCCTTCAATTGACGACATTTTCAAGGGCACCACCTGTCACTGCGGCCAAGGCGATTCTCGCCGAGGTGGAGCGCATTTCGGCCTTGGACTCCACACTACAAAAGGCAGCGTGACAGGTGACGATCAAGTTTGGCGTGGCAGCCTCTTCAGCGCTTCGCAGCGGTTCATCCTCCACCACATCTAGCCCTGCGCCAGCGATCAAGCCAGCACGCAACGCGGCCAAGACCGCCGCCTTTTTGATGATGCCGCCGCGGGCTGTATTGACAACAAAGGCAGATGGCCGCAGCAGCGCCAGTTCTCGCTCCGCGATCAAGTGATGCGTCTCTTCATTCAGGGGACAATGCAGTGAAAGTACATCGGTTTGCACCAAAAGATCGTTCAGCGTGGTGACGCGCTGAACGCCCAGCGCCTTGTCAGCGCCGTTTGGGAGGTAGGGATCATAAAACAAGACGCGAAAGCCCAGCGCCTTGGCCCGCAGTGCCGTCGCGGTACCGATGCGACCCAGGCCAACGATGCCAAACGTCAGCTCGCGGAGCCGACGCAAACGCGGAGCCGTGCGGATTTGCCATCCGAGTTGTTTGGCCTCTGCATCCAGGGGGAAAAGCTGTCGGCACAGCGCCATTGTCAGTGCGATGGCGTGATCCGCGACTTCCTCCGTGCCGTAGTCCGGCACGTTGCAGACAGCGATCCCGTGTTGGCGAGCGGCGTTGATATCCACCGAATCAAAGCCAACCCCGTTACGAATAATGGCTCGGCAGTTCTTGAGCAGCGCTATTCCAGCTGCCCGGATGGGTGCATTGTGCCAAACGATAATGGCGCTGGCAGATCGGATCTCCTCGTCGAAATCAGCGTCACTTTCACACAACCAGCGTTTCACAACGGCGGCATCGCCGATGATGGATCGTTCGATGGAGGAGTCAGCATCACCCTGGGGTGAACTTGCCCAGTCAATGATGGCAATAAGGGGTGCAGCAGCGGGCATTTGTGTTTTGAAAGTGGTCAGACCAGTGAAACGCGGCGAAAAATCGGTGTCTCTCAGCATTTTGCGATGGCGTACCCCTTCCCGCAGAGCCCGGTGTTGCATTTGGGAAAACCACGCCATAATCCGCCATGGATCTCCATCTTCACGGACAGTCAGTCTTGGTCTTCGGCGCGGCAAACGGCATCGGTCGTGCCATCGCAGAGGGCTTCGTGACCGAGGGCTGCGTCGTTCGCGGCTTTGATCGATACCCCTGCCCTTCCCTCAACCTAACCCTGGGGGATGTGACCGATCTCGATCAAGTTCGCGATTTCGTGGCGGGCGCGCCGACGGTCGATCATGTGATCTTTTCCGTCGGTGTGGGTTCCGGGAAGTTTGGATTCCCCTTCTGGAACCTAGAGCCGAGCGACTGGATGCGCGTGCTAGAAATCAACCTCGTTGGCGCAGTGAATGTGGCCCACGCATGTGCGCCACGGCTGATCGAACGCGGCTCTGGGTCAATCCTGTTTTTAGTCTCGGTCGCAGGTCAAATGGGATCCCAGACGGACCCACCCTACAGCGCCTCTAAAGCCGCCTTGATCAACTTCACGCAATGCGCAGCCAAAGATCTCGGGCCGCATAACGTCCGTGTCAACGCGCTCGCGCCTGGCATGGTCAAGACCGATCTCAACCATTCCATTTGGGCCGCTGGACAGGCAAAATTACCGGAATCCGAACGCCAGAGTTTCGACGATTGGGCCGCAGAGAAAATCAAGAAGGTCTCCCACCTCAGCCGCTGGCAGATGCCGGAGGAATATGCCGCCATGGCGACGTTTCTAGCCTCGGATCACGCCAAGAATATCACCGGGCAGACGATCAACATCGACGGCGGTCAGGTGATGCATTGGTGATGAATGCGGCTAATCTCCGCACCCCGGCAGAGCAGATTGGGCGATCAAGCGCCTCGCCGAGCTAGACCAAGCCCCACCAGGACAGTCACGCTGGTCGCAAGGCTGCAATCAAGGGTTCACGGCTGGATCGACGTCCTTCATCCGGGTCAAATCGTCTAGCACAGCCTTCACGGCTTTCACAAAGGCCGCCGCCTTGCCCACATCCACTGTATTGATGTTCATCTCATCATCCAACAACGAATATTCGAATACCCCACTCGTCCCCTGGACGCTCACCCAGGAGTTAACGATCAGGTTTGGATCATCAGACTTCTTGCCCTTGTAGGCGTCGTAGGCCACGACCAGATTTCTCATTGTTGCCTCCTCCTCTTCCCACGAATTGCCGCCAAGCGTAAACCGCACCGTGTAGCGGGCCTTTCCTCCCGCAACTCTTCGCACGGGTTGCAATTCAATTGGCACCTTCCAAAAGATCGCATCAATCTGGCCCACCTGATGGGATGGACCTGGTTCAAACAAGAACACTGAGCCTTGTACGGTGTCTTTAGTCTCATCCGGCGTCTCCCACTTCGGCCCACAGCCGCTGCAAATGACAACCAGGCTCAGACTGACCAGACGATTCAAACGATTTGGGCGGAGGATCATTCGCAATGGGGGATGAGTTGCTATTACCGCAGTATAAACATTGAATACTGCGGAGAATTCAACCGCAAAGGTGATCCCCCACCGCTGAAAATGCGCTAAAACTGGAAGTAAATGAAAGCGCTTGTCGCGCGACTGGAGAGGCTGAAAAACAAAAAGCTGAGGGCGGCCCCGGCCACGAGCTGTATCGTAAAACCGGCACGTGTTTCACGCCAACTGTCCCACTGATCAATCAGAGGCTTCTGCAGCGCCGCGTGAACCCACAGAGGCAGGCTGTAAAGCCCCATCAGCGCCACAAAAAAGCCGCCAATCCGCCAATCATCGATCGGTGCATCGAACGGACTCGTCGTGAATTGGCGGACCAACTCAGAGAAGTTTTGCTCGCGGAACATCAGCCACCCCATGTTCACCAACACCATGGTAACGGCCCACCGCAGCGCGGCACGCCCCGCCCCTGCCCCGCGAGTAAACCCAGGCAACCAATGATCGAGCAACCGCCAAAGAACCAGCAGAGCGCCCCACCACCCACCCCAAATCACAAAATTCCAACTGGCCCCATGCCAAAGTCCCGACAGCAAAAAAGTCAGCATCAGATTCCGCGCCACCCGCAGCCCACCTCCACGCGAACCGCCCAACGGAATATAGACGTAGTCTCGAAACCATGCTGAAAGCGACATGTGCCAGCGTCGCCAAAAGTCCGCCGGAGATTGGGCCAACCAGGGGTGATTAAAATTTTGGCAAAGGTCAAAGCCCAGCAGTCGCGCAGACCCCCGAGCGATATCGGTATAAGCCGAAAAATCCGCATAAATTTGCACGCAAAAACATAACGCCCCTGCCCAAACAATGGGGAAGGTGCTGTCCGAAAGAGAGAAGGCCTTGTTGCAGTAAACGGCGGCAGTATCTGCGATCACCCGCTTCTTAACCAGGCCCCACAAAATCAAGAATAGGGCATCACGAATGACCCCCAAGTTAAAGCGGCGTGGAGTTTCGAACTGCACCAGCAAATGGCCCGCACGTTCGATCGGCCCTGCGACGAGTTGCGGGAAGAAGGAAACATAGACCGCGTAGTCGAGGAGATTCCGACGCGCCCAGGTCTGCCCCCGATAAACATCCAAGGCGTAGGAGCAACTCTGGAAGGTGTAAAACGAGACACCCGCCGGGAGCAGCATTTCAAACTCCGGGCGTGGTAACTCCCACCCCAGGCCATGCAACACTGCCAGCAGGTTTTCGGTGAAGAAGCCAAAATACTTGAAAGCAGCAAGAATCGAAAAATTGCTGACCAAGACACACGTCAGCCAAAGGCGCTTCCTCTCAGGCCTGTCCTCCATCAACCGGGTGAAGGCAAAGTCCACCAGAGTGGTCACCCCCAGCAGGATGCAGTACCAAGCATGGACGTAACCATAAAAGAAGTAGCCCGCCAGCAGCAGCAGGACGTGTTGCCCCCTGCGCGGCAATTGCCAGTAAATGGCAAAGACTGCAGCGAAGAAGACGAGATAGTCGAGGCTCTGGAAGATCATGGGAACAGGCCGTTCATGCGTTGCCAGAAGTAGTCGCGATACCACTCCTGCCGTTCTGGCCGGATGTGGTCGCCATCCAGATAATCAGCCAGTCGAATCGACGTGTCGTAGGTCTCGTCAAAAAAGGCACCGCCGCGTTCCTTGAGCCAATCCCCCAAAAACTGGGCATAGCCGCGCATCGCATCTGGCTCCTCAGGTAAGTGGGTCAGGGCATCGGGTCTCCGCTTGACCCGAAACACGATCAACCGGGCCCCGCAGGACTGCGCGACCTTCAGCATTTCAGGAAGAAGCGATGCGTCAGCCACCTGCTCATAGCTACCCGTCATCAAACTCAGCTCATCGACCACAGGCAGATCCGCTGCTAAATCTCCACGCAAATGCTCCAGCCCAAATCGGGCGGACAGCGCAAACCGTTGCGCCTTTTTGGGTGCCCCCAGCCCGCCAAGATCCATCGCGACGTCCATCATACGGCGGGACATGATTTCCTGCCATTCAGGAAAGGAAAAGGCGGTCACCAACCAGCGATCCATTTTCTGTGTCACCTCCGGCCCCTTGCGCGCCGCCTGGATGAAACGGTCCAACTCCGGCTCCGTCGAGCCACGCAAGCCATCCCGATACGTGGAGGCAGCGTCATCCTTCCCAAAATAGGGTGCAGTCAGCTCATTGTCCCGAACGAAAAGAAGCACGGCCTTGGGTCGGACGCCGCTGGCCTGGACGATGTTCTTTAGCATCAAGAACCAGACGGTCGCATCCGCTCCGCCCTTATAGAGGAAGTGAAATCGCCGCCCCGTGAGATCCGACATCGCCTCCGGCTTGCGCCCCAACCGCGTAAACATCATCGAGTTGCCGATACCAATGGAGTCTGGCTGCGCGGCTCGCAGTTCACGGATCATCCCAGCTACATCAGGCGCATCTTCTGCCCGCAGATCAGGCACCGGCTTTGGTTTGCCACTCAAAACCAGCAGCGGCACGCCGAGGCAAACAGCCACCCAGACGAGCAATCGTAGCAGTTCCTTCCCTTGCTCCCTTTTCCCAAGGGGTGACTTTTCCGCGTCGGCGCCAAGCTCTGTATTCGAATTCAATGAGAGGAATAAACTGGCGAACTTCCAACACCGGATTCCAAGGTAAAGCAATCCCCAATCCCAACAAAAACTCGCCCCGTGGGCGACACCTAGTTGGGAGATCCCTCGCCGACCTTCAAATCAGTGATTGAGAGCCTCGAAGCCGGAGAGCACGTCAAAGAGCTCGGCATCAATGCTGCTTTGCCGGAGGCGGTGGAAGCTGGCGTGGAGGGTTCCCATCAGTTCGTCGATGTTCTTCTCCGCACGCTGCATGGCGGCGAGGCGGCTGGCGTTTTCGCTGGCGAGGGATTCGGCGCAGGCGCGGAAGAGGGAGATGAAAAGATACTCGCGAATCAGGGCGCGGAGGGCGGTGGTGCCGTCGCCCATGACTTCGGGGAGGCTTTTCGTGGGCCAATCGATCTGGGTCAGTCGGTGCGCCCATGCGGCGTCGAGCGGCAGCAGTCGCTGGCTTGCGGGTTCATAGACCGCCCCGGTCTGCGGGCGATTGTGAAAGACGTAGAGGCTGCTGTATCCGCCGCTCACGCGATGGCTTTCGCTTTCGAGCTGAATCTGGCCGACGAGCGGTGTGATGGCTTTGACGGAGTTCGGCACTTTGAAGAGCCCAATGGGCTTTAAGCCTGCGTCGGCCATGCGCGCATGGACGCGTTCACCAACGGCCCAGATCCGCGCTGTGCCGGGCAGGGCGGCGAGCTTCGCGATGGCGAAGTCGGCGACGACATCGTTGAACTGCCCGACCAGGCCCTGATCCGAGCCAACGACGATGGCACCGACCGTTTCTTCCTCGCGAGTCGGCGTGTGATTCAGCAAACCAGCCGACGAGTCGTTGGCGCGAAGCCAGGCGCTCAAGCCTAGCTCCACGGCGCGGTCGTAGTCCACCAAAGCGCGGACGGATTGCTCGTATTGACCGATGCTCGAAGCAGCGAGCGCCTTCATGGCGCGCACGACGGATTGCAGATCACCCGCGCTATGAATCTGGCGCTGCAGGCTGGCGATGGTGTCGCTCATCATGATAGCTGATTTCTCTCTTCTAGAGCGTGGCTCCAAACAGAACTCCTACCCCCGCAGTCAATGCCATCGCCAGAGCGCCCCAAGAGGTCACGCGTGCGACGGAGATCCAAACGGAGGAGCCACCGGCGCGGGCCGCCAATGCTCCCAACAACGCGAGGAAAACCAGCGAACTGAGGGATACGGTCCACACGAGGGCGGAAAGGGGCACGAACAGAACCAGAATCAACGGCAGCGCGGCCCCGACCGCGAAGGTTCCTGCGGATGCGAACGCAGCCTGCACCGGGCGGGCGCTCAGGTTTTCGCTAATTCCGAGTTCATCACGGGCATGGGCACCCAAGGCATCCTTGGTCATCAACTGCGTCGCGACCAGGCCTGCGAGTTTGGTGTCGAGCCCGCGGGAGACATAAATAGCGGCGAGCTCGGCATGTTCGCTTTCCCCGCCAGAGGCGAGTTCCGATCGTTCCCGCTCCAAATCCGCGTTCTCGGTATCCGACTGCGAGCTCACGGAAACATATTCACCGGCAGCCATCGACATGGCTCCTGCGACGAGACCGGCAAGACCAGCCACCAGCACGCTGCTCCGGCCGGATTCGGCGGCGGCGACTCCGACGATCAAGCTGGCGGTGGAAACGATGCCGTCGTTGGCGCCCAGTACGGCCGCGCGAAGCCAGCCAATCCGATGGGTGCGATGGATTTCAGAGTGTTTCATGACTTTGATGCTTGGCTACGGCCTGCCAAGACCCAAACGAAAACCACAGTGAGAACAGCAACCGTCGCGAGGACAAACCCACCAGATGACGGCATCGCCAGCCATTTGAGAGACTCCTTGGCGGTGCCCGTGCTGCCAAGCGCCGGAGCCCTGAATCCGGCCCACATCCAGAAGACCGAGTAACCCAGGCCGCCGGCACCAAGCGCCAAGCTGATGAGCGCGGTAACCACCCGTGAAGCGCCGACGAGGCAGAGCACGGTGATCAGTGCGACTGCGGTGGTGCCCATCCCTCCCGCATGAAGGTGCGCCCGCTGCATGTAGTTCCATGATTTATCAACCACTGCCTTGGCCGCTACTTTGTCATCCTTGTAGATCGTTCCTTGGACTTCGGCGGCATCCGCTTTCAAACGTGACTTGATGAGGTCCTCGTTGAGACCGAAGACGATTCCCATTCCCTGACCAAACAGGACGGTGAGGATCGATAGAATCAACCCCACGGAGGCGGAACGTAGATTGGAATGAAGAGAATGGGTTGAGGGATTGGCAATCATTGGGTGTTATCGGGGTTGTTTGATTCGACTTGGTTTCGAGAAAGGGTGGGATTCTCGCCTTTGGCATCGCACGCAAATGCGGCGAGCGCCTTCGCGGCGAGATCGATGATGGCCTTGCGGTCTTCGTCACTGAGTTTGTCTGCGGTTTCGAAGCGGGCGACGACCTCGCCGGGGATGTCTTGCGCGGCTTCGAGGACGGCTTTTTCCGCCTGCTTCATCTGGGCAAGCGGCACGGTGTCGAAGAGTTTCGCGGTCAAGGTGAGCAGGATGGTGATCTGTGCGGGCACGGATACCGGGCGACATCCGTCAGCACTGGATCGGCGGCAGATCGCCATCAAAGCGCACATCCACGACACTGCCACGCACAGCGACGACGACGCCGGTGTTCGCGACAGCCGTGCCGCCGCTTTTTGTCGAGCGCGTGTCCGCCTTGGCTAAAGCCTCGGCCTTCACCCTTCAGCCAGCCACTTTCCGGCTTCCTCGGTGCTGGCGTGATCGAAGTATTTGACCGTTGCCTTCGTGAAGGGCTTGCAGAACATCGCCATGCCCTCCTGCCATTCTTTTTCACCCACAAAAGCCAGTCGCTCGATGTCGCTGAAGTGATGCATGGCAAACTTCGTGTCCGCCCACAGGGCACCCGCCGTCCACCCATGAAAGTCGGTCATGTCGAAAAGCACGCGCAGCTTGCCGTGCAGGCCGACGAGGCGTGTGAACTCCGGCGCAAAGTGCTCGTAATCGGCGGCGGCCAATTTTCCACTGACATGGACGACGAGCGTCCTGCCTTCGTTTTCTTCTCTGAGTTGAATAGGCATCTTCGTCTTCTGGGTTGAGTTTGGGATAGACCTCTCACCGTAGGCCCGCCGCCGCCATGCCTGCTATGGGGTGATGACCCCACAGCTTCAATCGGCGGCTAGTGCTGAAGGGTTTGCCACTGCGGCTGTGGGGAGTGCTTTTGGCAGGTCAAGCCTGGCGACTCCGATGCGGCTGTCGGCCATGCCGTAATAGACGTCGAAGCGATCCGGTTGGCCGAGATCATCGCGTCGGTCGATGCCGGTGGGGAAGACAACGTTCGGCACGATGCCGTGGCGTTCCTCATGCAGCAGCGGTTCCAGCACCGGCTCGGCTGAGCGGTAGAGGATGACATGCGGCTGCTCTTTGGAGAGGATCATCACCCCTGCCGAGTAGCACAGTGGATGCTTCGGCGCACCCGGCGCATCCACTTCATGCACGCCATGATAGAGGATCAGCCAGCCATGACGTGTGAGCATGGGCGGAGTGCCGCCGCCGATCTTCAGCATCTCCCAGGGATAGGTGGGTGTGGCCAGCCGGTGGTGCGAGTTGAAGAGGCCTGGTTGCTTCGGCTCAGGGCTGTCCTCTGGCATCGGGCAATAGGAGATCCAGATACTTTCGTGATCCAGGTCCACCAGTCGCCGTTCTCCTTCGCGGACGGTTTCCTCCGGCAACGTGCCGGGAAACAGCGGCCGGTGCAGCAGGGCCAGTTGCATCTTCCCAGCATGATTGGGCACGGCCACGGGAAAGACGCTGGCGTCCTTGTTATACACATGGGCAAAGTCGATGCCGCGATACGGCTCAAAGGTGACGAGTCCCAGCCTCGTCCAGTGAAACAAGTCTCTGGAGACCGCCACCGCGATCCTTGGGCCGATGGTGGACAGCGCAGAGTAGGTCATGACATACAGCCGCAGCGGCTCCAGGAAGGTGATGCGCGGATCTTCGCAGCCACCGCCTCCATGCGGCACGAGTTCATAGTCCGCCTCAGGCTCCAGCGCGATGCCGAGTCGCTCCACGCCGCAGGGATCGCCCGCGTCATTGAACTTCACACGGGCAATGCCGATGCGAGAAAAATTCCCCGCCGCCACCAGTCGCGGAAACAAATAGAGCTGCCCATCCGGCCCCCGCACCGCAGCCGGATTCAGCACGCCTTCCGCCTCATGCGGATTGCCCGCTTCCGGCTCCATGATCACGCCCATCCTGTGCAATATGAAGTCGTTGATCACGCCCATTGATAGAGGCTGCCCCACAGCCTAGCGATGGGGTGTAACCCTACCAAGGCGGATGCCGCCTGCGTAAAAGGGTCACATTCCAGCCGACGGTGGCCCCGCAGCGCATCGGCCTCATCGGCAGCAGCTACTTCGGCGGCCTCGTGACCTACATGGCGGGCACCGACCCACGCGTGAAGTGTGTCGTCGCTTAGGCGTCGTCAGCGGCAGCACGCACTACGGTATCTACCGCGAAGGTTTCCAGCAAGCGACCGCACTGGAATCGCGTGGTTTGAGCAGCACTTGAAGGGTGCCTGTGGGGAAGTTCACGGCTCAAAGACTGAGTGTTGACACAAATGTATGCACGAATGTAAACTGGCACCATGCCAGCTACCGTTCGCATCTCAGATTCAGGCCGCAGCCTGCTTGCTCAACTCGCTCGCGACGCCGACACCAGCATGACCGTCGTGCTCGATGCCGCGTTGGAGACTTATCGTCGCCACCGCTTTCTTGCCCAGGCCGCAGCCGCCTACGAAACCCTCGCCTCTGACCCAGCGGCAGCCAACGCTTACCGCAGGGAGATCAACGACCTCGACGGCACCAGCGCCGACGGCCTCCAATCCTACGCGCCCTGATCCATGCCCACCGGACCCGCTCCCGCGCGAGGCGACATTTGGCTCGCCGACTTGAATCCCGTTCGCGGCCATGAGCAGGCCGGGCGTCGCCCAGTCCTCGTGGTTTCCGTAGATCCCTTCAATCAAAGCCGGGCCGACCTCGTGGTCGTGATCCCCATCACCACCACGCTGAGAAACATTCCCTTCCATGTCCACGTCCAGCCACCCGAAGGCGGTCTCACCAATGCCTCCGCGCTTCTTTGCGAAGCCGTTCGCTCCATCAGTAAAGACCGCCTCATCACTCGCTGGGGCAGCGTGTTGCCAGCCACCATGGCGACGGTGGAAGACCGGCTGCGGGTGCTGATGGGGTTGTGAGCGCCATCTATAGCCAGCAATTACCATCGCATCTTATGGACCCAAAACTCACTGAAAACATCGAAGCCATCCGCCACTGGCTGGATGAAGTGGAAGCGATTCCGCTTCCAGAAGACCGGCCATCTGGCCTTTCTTCGCAGGAAAAGCAGGAACTTCGCAGGATTGAGGGCTTGATCGACCAATTGAAGTCGCACGGGGTGACATTGATCCCGGCTGAGCTGGTGGACAAGCAATGTGAGCTGGCGGCACGAGATGTTCCTGCTCCCGCGCCTTCTGACGCCGCCAAGTTTCTCCCGGCTCTGGAAGAACTGTGTGGGAAGCTCGGTGAAATCGCAAAGAAAGCCCGAATCCTGCGGAATCAGATTCGTTCACACACAGCCAACACTGGCCCACGCGCCTACTACGATGTTCAGCCACTTGATCTGCTAAAAGCTGGCTACTTGTCCACTGATGATCGTCTTGAACTATGGTGGTCAAACTCCAGTGGTGTCTTTGAAGGAAGGTTTGAGAGTGATGGGCGTATCCGCGCGAACACACAGGATGGCTGGAAAGCCTTCGATTCGTTGTCCAGTGCAGCTCAATACATCAGTGGGGGCTCGAAAAACGGCTGGGAACACTGGCGCAGAGTGAACGAGGATGGCACGCACACAAAACTCAAAGACATTCGCGATCAGTATCGTGAAGAAAACGGCGATTGATGGTAACGCAGTCAACCAAGTCACGATCCATGCCCAGAGAGTTCAATCAATTCATTGATGAAGCCCGAGAAAGCTCTTTGCGTGCGTATCAAGAACGCACCGGTTGGATTGAGGGACATTACGGCATCGAACAAACCGTCGTTGGCGGAGGATATGAGTTTCGCCAAGTGCTTGAGCTGGTGCAAAATGGAGCTGATGCGATTCTTGAATCCTCCCAATATGGGCATTCCGAGGCATCACGGGTTTCGTTGCTGCTTCGTGGAGGTTATCTCTATGCGGCAAATACGGGGACACCGATCACCCGTGATGGCATTGAGGCACTTCTAGACTCTCACAGGTCTTCCAAACGCCAGAACCAGATCGGGAGATTTGGCTTGGGCTTCAAGTCATTGCTGAAACTTGGCGGCAGAATTGACGTGTGCAGCCGCACAGTGGCTTTCACCTTCGATCCTGAGCGCTGTCGGTCAGAACTTCGCCAAAGATTTCAAGGTAGGTTTGCTGAGCATAAAGCACCCGGTCTTCGTCTTGCCTGGACGATGGCTGACCACGAAGCCGCCGAGGTGGAGAGCCTTTTTCCGTGGGCTACCACGGTGATCCGAGCCGAGATTTTGGAAGAATCTGTGGTGTCGAAGTTGCGCGATAAAATCGCCTCATTTCCTACTGAGTTTCTGCTTTTCCTTCCAGTGCCAATCGAGCTTCGTTTGGATGATGGCATCAATGGCGAACGCCTGCTCAGATGTGAGCGCTCACAACAAGAGGCCATCTTACACGATGCTGAATCATCTTCGCGGTGGCAAATAAAGGAGGAACTCGTTTCCATCAGTGACCTGAGCGCCATCAGTGATGCCACCGATATTCATGCAAGAGCTGAAGTGCCCATTTCCTGGGCTATCCCTATGGACCGTAAGCGTGATGAAGCTGGCCGTTTCTGGGCTTTCTTCCCGACTGAAACCGCGACCCACCTTCCAGGTATCTTGAATGCACCTTGGAAAGTTGATTCAGCGCGTGACACGATCATCGCTGGCGAGTGGAACACTGGTCTCATGCGCAAGGCCGCGAAAATGATTGCAGGTCATTTGCCTGGCCTTTCTTCATCGAGTGATCCTGGGCGGCCTTTGGATTACTTTCCTCGCCAGCGTGAGGGCGATCTAGCGGTCGCTCTGATTAATGCCGTCTGGGAATCTCTCGTTCAAACGCCAATCATCCCGGACGCCACTGCTCAAGCCGAGCTTCGGACTGGTTCTGAACTCTGGCGGCATCCGGGTGAGAAGGCAGAATTGGCGGCCGAGTGGGTAGACCTCGCTTCACCGGAACAACGGGCGAGGATGGTGCATCCGTCATGCTATCTGAGCACCGACAGGATTAGCCGCTTGAAAGCACTGGCAAAGGAGATCGCGGATCGGTTAGTGCCAAATCCAGGAGTCGTTGATCATATCCCCAATCTGCGTAGCAGAGCTGTGTCAGACTGGTTTGCCGATGTTGGAACCAAAGAGGCTGAGATTGCGAGGAAGGTGCTGAAGCTGGCGGAGGTTTATTCCTCTCTGAACCCACAGCTATGGAATACCGAAAGACTTCGGCTAGCTATCATTCCATCTGCGAGCGGTGAGCTGATGCGCCCCGATCAGTTGTTCTTGTCCACAGCCGCCGAGAACACCTCCGGATTGCCGCTGGTAGCGTCCTTCCTTTCTCAAGACCGCGAAGGCAGGCGCCTCGTCACCGAAGTGATGAAGGTTCGGGCTCTCGATGAGCAGCAGTGGCTGACACTGTTGATGCAGGCGTTGAACTCAGTTGGCGCACCTCGCACGGCAGATGCACCATGGCGCGACTTGTGGAATAAACTCAGGGCAGCGCCCACAAACATCCGCGATAGCTTTCTTGGCGAGAACAAGGCCAAGGTGCGGGTGAAGCGCCGTGACGGCCAGTGGGTTGTGTCGGACGAAGCTCTGCTTTCAGGCCGGATAGTCAGTGAAGATGACACCAATGATGCCAACAAGCTCATGCTTGTGGATCTGGACATGCACAGAGGCGATGAGGAACTTCTCTCCAACATAGGTGTCTCAGATTTTCCCTTGGGTGACAACGGTCCCGGAAGCCATGCTGCCGTTTTGAAGGAGAATGGAAATCTGGTGTCGGAATGGCTTTACTACTGGCGGCGACAAGTTCGCCAAATGCATCCGAATCCTGCCGATCCTAGCTTCCTGGAGCCAAAATTGATCGCAATGCCCAAAGGTTGGCCTCTGCTCGCCACTTTGAAGGACAACGCGAATGTGGTGTTAACCAAGGTGCTACTGGAATGGGTTGGAGCGACTGCGTTCAGCCCCACCATCACTTTCTGCCATCGCAACAACCAGCATTACCCACCCACGCCAGTGCCTCACGCCCTGCTTTGGCTTATCGACAGGTATGGCCAAGTGGCAATCGGCAATGCTTGCGTAAGAGTTGCTGCCTTCGTCAAGCACCGCGATACTCCTGCCGCTTCCTTGATCCCCGAATGGAACCGCTTTTCGACAGCGGTCGCCTTTCTCACCAAAACGGAGCCGCACACTCCAGCCACAACTAAGGACAGCCAGGTCTTGTGGAACGCGCTTATCGAATTCAAGGCCACGCCCGCTGCTCTTGATGCAGACGAATTGCGTGACTTGTGGACTGCGGCGGCCAATAGCGGTGTGGTTCCCCCGTCCTTGCCTTGGCACGATGGGGTTGTTTCATTGCATGAAATCTTCGTATCTGAATCCTCAGAACTGACACGACGTGCTCGCACGAGCGGAAGACTGGCGGTCACTCTGGATGCAGCGACGCTGAAAACGTGGATTGAGAGCGGGGCTCAAGGACTCGATCATCTGCTGAAGCCTCAATTTGAGGATGCCGCTCTTCCAGCGCCTTTAATCACTGTTTTCCCAGAGCTGAGTAGTGTGCTTCACGATGATTTCCGGGAAACTGCATCCTGTCAGCCTGTCTCGAACCTCCAACTCTGTTTAGACGGCCACGGTGAGTCAGTTGCCTGCTTATTCTGGAAAGGCACACTGCTGGCGGATAGATCTCAACTGAGCAGCAAACCACGCTCGGAGATGCTGAGGTTGCTGATTGCAGAACTGGCAGGAGCCAGATGGTTAAACCTGGAACCTCAGGCAGCCTTCAATGCCCTTTGGGATGATCAAGTCGAAGGTCGGCGGCGTATGGTTCGAGAGTGCCTCACCTTGCCGGAGCGCTTGTTTGAGGCGGTTGGCCGCAATCGTGACCGGCTGCTTGAAGTCCTTGGTGACCTTCGCGGGATGGCATTTCTGGAAGGTCTCACAGGAGAGCGGGTTGCCGACGTCGTTCTATCTCTTCTCGGCACCGCAACCCTGTCAAAACTTCACTCTGCTCTTGAGGCCAACGGCCTCAAACCGCCGGGACGCTGGAGCTCTGATGAGGGGCGGGCTTTCGTAGAGAAAATCGGCTTCGGCCCTGAGTTTGCCGCATCTTCAACAGCCCGGCGTGATGCGGAAGAGTTCATCAGCGGTCCGATCAAACTTCCGCCCCTCCATGATTATCAGGGGGAAGTGTATGAAGGACTGCGCATGATCATCTCGAATGGTCCTGGCAGAAGACGAGGTGTCGTCAGTCTCCCAACCGGGGGCGGCAAGACTCGCGTCGTCGTCCAGGCGTCGGTGGAACTCATCCTGAATCCTGAAACAGGCAATAGAACGGTGCTCTGGGTGGCGCAGACGGACGAATTGTGTGAGCAGGCTGTTCAGGCCTTCCGGCAAGTGTGGATCAATCGTGGTCTGCCAAGCACTGACCTGCGAATATGCCGCATGTGGGGTGGCACCCCCAATCCAAGAAAGCCTGAGCTTGGGATGCCCACCGTCATCGTGGCCTCAATTCAGACCCTGAGCGGTCGTGTCGGCAGTCCGGATCTGGAGTGGTTAACCAAACCAGGAATGATGGTGGTTGATGAATGCCACCATGCCATTACCAAGAGTTACACCAATGTGCTGAGATGGCTCGGTGCCGAAGGCAAAGCTCAGAATGAACCGGAGCATGAAGAGCCTGCCATCATCGGTCTCAGTGCGACCCCATTTCGTGGAAATGTTGAGGCGTCAGCATGGCTTGCCAACCGCTTCGACAACAAGCTGCTGCCCAATGATCCTGGTAGCCTCTATGCAAAGCTTCGCCATGACCGTGTGTTGGCTCTGGAAGAATACGAAGCTCTCAAATTGCCAACACAGCTTCCCACAGCGTTAAGGACAAAGTTGGAAGAGCTGGCTGCACGTGTTGCCTCTGACGAAATGCCCGAAGGGATTGAACTGCTTGAGGAAATCAATCAGCAGCTGGCTGTTGATGAAAAACGAAACGACAAGCTATTGAAAGCAGTGGCACAACGAGTGGCAGAGCATCCGCAAACATCCATCCTGTTCTTCTGCAACTCAGTTCTACATGCCGGAGAAATGGCAGCGAGGCTGCACCTCCAGGGAATTGCTGCGGCAGCAATCAGCGGAGAAACGCCTTCACCTGCTCGTCGAGATTTCTTGGAGAAGTTTAAGGACGGGCGAATCAAGGTGCTGTGCAACCACAGCGTTCTCACAACTGGCTTTGATGCCCCCAAGACGGACATGATTTTGATCGCGCGGCAGGTCTTCAGCCGAGTTCGCTACATGCAGATGGTTGGTCGTGGCTTGCGTGGTCCACAGAATGGAGGCACGGAGCACTGCAAGATTGTCACCGTTGATGACAATTTGGAGCGCTTTGACAATGCTCGTCATGGGCCATACTGCCGAGACCTTTGGACCTCCCTTACAACGGCTTGAGAGAGAATGTTCATGCCCAAGTATCCGATTACGGCTGTTGCGACCGTCGGGCTTCTCTGGGATGTGAGAAAGTTGTCCACGTTTCGCCACTTCACGGAACCACTTTCTTCGCGATCTCTCTGCTTCTTTGCGGCTCAACCGTTGCCTTGGCTCAGAATGCTAGAACGCCGGAGTGGTTCAAGAAGCTGGACTGGGATGGGAGCGGTGGGATTTCGCCGGAGGAGCATCCATTCTTCTGCCTATTCTTGGCTTCGGACTCGTTTTGTCTGAACCACCATAACCAGTTGCTCGCTTCATGCGTAAGCCCTGCCGAAATAGGAAGGTGCTCGTGCATCGGGTGCAAAGCCCCCGGGACAACCACGACGCCCACGGCTGGACGCATCTCCCCTAGCGCCTGGGGTTACTCGTCGGTCAGGGGCTACCTTTCTAGCCCTGATGAACGGGTCGTGCCCGCTCACGAGGCGCTCGGCCCTATCCCCGAAATCTCTCCGCCTTCGTTTTCCCAGCGTTGGATGGCGCGTTGTTTGGCGAGTAGCGGATCGTTGGCGTCGGGTGGATGAGTCGTGGGAGGCTCAGCGGGCGGTGGGGTGTTCCATTGCTGGATGATGGGCACCTCGGGGTGATGCGGGTCGCTGCTGAGGAGGCTGAGGGAGGCGGTGCTGAGGGGGAAGTGCTGGGCCTCCACGACGGTGAGGCCGATCCAGCGGCCTGCGAGCACGCCGCCGAACTGACCATGTGAAAAGAGCGCGATGCGGCCCTCCAGCGTGCGCAGATGGGCGATGAGCCGGTCAGCACGGACGGTGACCTGCCGGGGGGATTCGCCATTGGGGCATCCGTCGCGAAAGAGGTTCCAGCCGGGCCGGGCGGTGCAGATGTCCACGGAGCGCTGGCCTTCGTAGTCGCCGTAGTCCCACTCGGCGAGGTCGGGCTCGATCTGCGCGGTTTTGCTCAAGCCGCAGAGCTCACAGGTGCGGCGGGCGCGTTGCAGCGGGCTGGTGAGCACATGATCGAAGCAGATGCGGCTGATATGCGTGGCCCATAGCTGCGACTCGTGCTCGCCCTGCGCGGTGAGTGGGATGTCCGTGCGTCCGGTGTGCCGGCTGGTGAGTGCCCATTCGGTTTCGCCATGGCGGATGAGGTGGACGATCGGCGGCATCACGGGATCAGGTGGCGGCGTGCGTCTCCGAGGCCTCGCTCCACTCGCCACGGCGGGCGGCGCGGTTGCACTGGGCGCGATGCCGCAGCGCCTGCTGGGCGGCTTTGGCATTCGCTGCATCACCACGCCAGATTTCCAAAGCAGGCTGCTGGAGGGCACGAGCAAAGGAAAACGACAGCGCCCACGGTGCGCGTGATTTGAAGCGGCGGTTCATCGCATTCAGCCGCGCGGTGGCGAGGGCGCAGGGTTGGCCACCGGAGAGGAAAGCGATGCCCGGCACGGCTGCGGGCACGGTTTCGCGCAGGCAGTTCACCGTCGCGTCTGCCACCTCATCCACCGTGGCCTGTGTGGCGCAGCTCAGGCCGGGCAGCACCATGTTGGGCTTCAGGATCATGCCTTCCAGCAGCACGCGCTGGCAGTTGAGCTGGATGAAGACATTGCGCCAAACTTCACGCGTGACCTTGAGGCAGCGCTGCATGGAGTGATCGCCCGTCATGAGCACCTCCGGCTCTACGATGGGCACCAGACCGGCCTCCTGACACAGCGCCGCGTAACGAGCCATGGCATGCGCATTTGACTCCAGACCGCTGCGGCTGGGCAGGCCATCGGCGATGGTGATGACGGCACGCCATTTGGCAAATCGCGCCCCCATCTGCGAATACTCCGCGAGCCGCTCGCGCAAGCCATCGAGCCCCTCGGTGATGGTCTCTCCGGGATGACCCGCGAGAGCTTTCGCCCCCAAATCCACTTTGATGCCGGGGATGATGCCAGCCGCGACGAGCACGCTGAGGAAGGGCACACCATCGCGGGTCTGCTGACGAATCGTTTCATCATAGAGGATCGCGCCGCTGATGCTCTCACCGAGCTGCGGCGTGGTCACGAGCAGCTCGCGATACGCCCGCCGTGACTCGACTGTCTGCGGGATGCCCAGCGCGGCAAAGCGCCCGTCGCAGGTGCCATTGCTCTCATCCATGGCGAGGATGCCTTTGTCATCAGCGACGAGCGCCTGCGCGGTGTCGATGAGACCTTGTTGGTGCGGTGTCATGGCTGTGTGGAGGTGTGGCGATCCGTTTCGTGTGCCCAGTAGCCATCGCGGCCATAGTGGCGGAAGAGGCCACTCTCGTAGCTGCGGGAGAGAAGGGCTTCGTCCGTGTATTCGGGTGAGGCCTTGATGGCTTCGCGGGTGAGTTTGACGTGGACTTTCAGCTCGGTCCAGCTCACACGCTCGATCCACTCCGGCGAGATCAGCACCTTCTTCCCTGGCCACCAGTTCCGGGTGTCCACGACGAGGTAGCGGATGGCCCAGGTCTCGTCATCGATGATGAAGTCCACCACATGACCGATCTCGCCATCCGTCGCCTGGAGATTGTTGCCCGTCACCGCATCCGTGCTGCGCAGATGCGCATCCCAGGACTTCTCCGCGTCCGTCGGCGTGTTCCACTGATTCGGGTCACGCATCAGGAAGGGATAGGCACCCCACATGTAAGGACCACCCCAATACATTGGCCAGCCGTAGTAGCCGTTGTAGTCCAGCTCAAACTGGCGTGACACCGGCTTGTCCGTGTCTTGACCAGGGCTGTCCTGGATCTGCTTTTTGGTCAGATTCACCGCGATGGCGTCGTCCTCCCGCACCGCGCCGACGAGGGCATACGGCGAGATCAAAACCAGCCTGCCCGTGAGCCAGCCGCCCGTGTCCGCCACGAGGTAGCGGATGACCCAGTGCCGGTCATCGAAGTAAAATTCACTGACCTCACCGATCTCGCCATCGAGACAGTCGAGTTTGAAGCCTTTGAGCGCGTTTGCTTTGAGTAACATAAGAGTGTGGATGGGTGTTTTGCCTGCGCCGAGGGTGAGTGGCTGTGGGTGGAGACCCAGGCCCGCACTCGCGGTGATGCGGGTGGGTTTATTCGATGACGATGTTGTTAAAGACCTGCCGTGCGCCGCCCTCGAAGGCCTTGTCAGTGGCCTGATTGTATTCGAACCAACTGTCTGCTCTGCCGGTGAGTGTAGCGGTGCCGTTTTCGACTTTCACCGTGATGTCGTCCCGATCCACCCAGGGGCTCCAGAAGAGCTGGTCCTCGATGTCATACTTCACCTCGCGGTCGGAGGTGTAGGTCCAGGGTGTGTCGTAAATCGGGCGGCGGAGGTAGCTGCGGCCGTAGTTCCAATACGGATAGTAGCTGGTGTCGTAGTGAAAGATGGAGGGCGCATTCACAGCGATGTTATTCTTCACATCGAGCACGCCATTCGTGCGAGAGGCCACGTCCTCCGCCTCGGCGCGTTCATAGTGGGAGTGTACCGTGCCGATCAGCGTCACCACGCCGCGCTTGGCCTTGGCGGAGACTTCATAGCTGTCCACAAAGGGGTTCTGAGACAGGGCAGCGTTCACATTCTGCGTGATGATCTCATCCGTCAGAGGCAGCACTGGGCGCACCTTCAGCAGGTTTTTCACACGCCAGACGCCCGTCGTGTTTTTGGCATCCTGCTCGGCGGCGCGTTTCGCTTTGAGATTATCTACCACACCGGTCAGCGTCACCACGCCATACTGCACGCCCACGCTGGGATTGAAGGCATACACGCGGGGATCGATCACAAAGCTGTCCTTCACCGCTTTTAAAATCTCAGGGTCGTCTTTGACCGCCACCACCTCGCTGCGCTGGCCGCTGGATTTCGCCCAGGGCTCGATTTGCAGCGCCACCACATTCACCGCTTTCACCCCGGCGGTCCACGCCAGCATGCTGGCGCGGTCAAACTGCGCCACGCTGCCCACCGCGCCTGACAGTGTCACCACACCGCCCGCCACAGCGGTGGAGATGAAGTTTGGATCGAGCCACACATCATTGCTGATGATGCGCTTCACTTCAGCCAGGATCTCCACATCCGGCCGGTTGTCTTTGACCTGGACGGTGATGTTGTCCTTCAGCTCACGCACGCCTTTGACACTCTTCACGACGAACTCCGCCAGCTGCATCTCATAGTAGGACTGCACCGTGCCGCTGATCGTCACCACGCCGTCCTTGGCCTCGGATCGGATCTCGTAGGAGTCCGTCGCTGCATCGTAGCGCAGCGCGGACTGCACCTGACTCTGCAGCTCCGCATCCGGCACCGCTGGGATGTCCAGCGTGATCGTATTCACCACGCCCCGGACACCGCGGAGGGTCTGCGCCAGCTTCACCGCCCGCTCTTTGGCGATCAGGTGGTCAGCCGTGCCAGCCAGCGTGACGATCCCGTCCTTGGTCGTGGCAAAGATCTGGTTATTCAGCAGAGCGGCATCGGTGAGCAGCTTGTAATCCACCGCATTGGTGATCTGCTCATCCGTCACCGCCTTCGGCTTTTCCGCCACGGCAGAGAAGGCAGCCGTCGCGAGCCCCAACCACGCAACCATGGCGCAACGCCGCGCTGTTTTCCGCCGTGGACGGCAGTTGGCTGTGGGTGGCGGCGCGGTGGTGGGTAGATTCATGGTCGAGTCGAGGATGAGGTTGTGGGTGAGAAGGCTCAGGCCCTGCGAGCAGCACGGCTGAACAACCACAGGCTGGGACACCACCAAGCACACCGCTATGGGGCGAAACCCCACCTCGGGTCGTTCTACTGCCACTTCCAATCACGCACCTCGGGCATGTCTTGGCCGTTTTGGTCGATGTAGTGCTTGTGCTCGATGAGCTTGGCCTTGAGCCGCTTTTTGAGAGCGTGGCCTCTTTCGCCGGTTTGGGGCAGGCGATCGAGGGTGTCCATGACGAGGTGGAAACGGTCGAGGTCGTTCAGCACGGTCATGTCAAAGGGCGTGGTGATGGTGCCTTCTTCTTTGTAGCCACGAATGTGGATGTTGTCGTGGTTTGTGCGGCGATAGGTGAGGCGGTGGATCAACCAGGGGTAGGCGTGGAAGGCGAAGATGACCGGCTTATCACGAGTGAAGAGGGCATCGAAGTCGGTGTCGCTGAGGCCGTGCGGATGCTCCAGCTCGGGCTGGAGTCGCATGAGGTCCACGACATTGACCACGCGGATCTTCAGCTCGGGCAGGTGCTGCCGCAGGATGGAGACGGCGGCGAGGGTCTCCAGCGTGGGCACATCACCGCAGCAGGCCATGACGACATCGGGCTCGCCGCCTGCGTCGTTGCTGGCCCAGTGCCAGATGCCGATGCCCGCCGTGCAGTGGGCGGTGGCGGCTTCCATGCTCAGCCATTGTGGCGCGGGGTGCTTGCCAGCGATGATGACATTGACGTAATGCCGACTGCGCAGGCAGTGATCCATGACGGAGAGCAGGCAGTTCGCATCCGGTGGCAGATAGACGCGGACGACGGAGGCTTTTTTGTTCATGACGACGTCGATGAAGCCGGGGTCCTGATGCGTGAAGCCATTGTGATCCTGTCGCCAGACGTGCGAGGCGAGCAGGTAGTTCAGCGAGGCTATCGGCTGTCGCCAAGGCAGGTCCGCCGTGACCTTCAGCCACTTGGCATGTTGGTTAAACATGGAGTCGATGATGTGGATGAAGGCCTCGTAGCAATTGAAGACGCCATGGCGACCGGTGAGCAGGTAGCCTTCGAGCCAGCCTTCGCACTGGTGCTCGCTGAGCATCTCCATGACGCGGCCGCTCGGTGCGAGCCATTGGTCGTTCGCCTCCGTGGCGGCGTCCCACTGTCGTGAGGTCGTCTCAAAGAGAGCTTCGAGTCCATTCGAAATCGTCTCGTCCGGGCCAAAGACGCGGAAGTTTTTCTGCTCGTCGTTGAGCCTAGCCACATCGCGGAGGAATGGCCCGAGCACACGCGTATCGCCAATGCCGAGCACGCCAGGCGAGGTCACTTTCACGGCGTAGTCGCAGAAGTTTGGCATCTGCAAATCACGCAGCAACAGGCCGCCATTGGCATGTGGATTGGCACCCATGCGCCGTGGACCTTGCGGGGCGAGTTCGGCCAGTTCAGGCTTCAGTTTGCCCTGCGCATCGAAGAGTTCTTCAGGACGATAACTGCGCAGCCAGTCTTCGAGTTGTTGAAGCTGCTCGGGATGTCCTGCGGGATGCAGTGGCACCTGATGAGCGCGAAAGGTGCCCTCCACTTGCAAGCCTGCGACCCACTCCGGTCCGGTCCAGCCTTTGGGTGAATTGAGCACGATCATCGGCCAGCGTGGCCGCGTCTGACGGCCACGCTCGCGAGCCTCAAGCTGGATACGCTGGATGTCTGCGACCACGGCATCCAGCGTCGCTGCCATGGCCTGATGCATGGCTTCGTTGTCGTCTTGATACTCGACAAAATAGGGCGTCCAGCCGTAGCCACGCATGAGCTGATCCAGCTCCTCCCGCGTGATGCGGGCGAGCACGGTGGGATTGGCGATCTTGTAGCCATTGAGGTGCAAAATGGGTAGCACCGCGCCGTCCGTGGCCGCATCTAGAAACTTGTTCGAATGCCAGGCCGTGGCCAGCGGCCCAGTTTCCGCTTCGCCATCGCCCACGACGCAGGCGACCATTAGATCGGGATTGTCAAACACCGCGCCGAAGGAATGGCTGAGCGAATAACCCAACTCGCCGCCTTCATGAATGGACCCCGGCGTTTCCGGCGAAACATGACTCGGAATGCCGCCGGGAAAGGAGAACTGCTTGAAGAGCTTTTGCAGTCCGGCCTCGTCTTGAGTGATGTGTGGATAAACCTCGCTGTAGGTGCCTTCGAGGTAAGTGTGACCAACCACCGCCGGACCTCCATGCCCTGGACCGGAGACGTAGATCATGTCGAGGTCGTGCGCTTTGATGACGCGATTCAGGTGCGCATAGATGAAGTTCTGCCCCGGCGTCGTGCCCCAATGCCCAAGCAGCATGTGCTTGATGTCCGTGAGCGCGAGCGGTCGCTTCAGCAGCGGATTATCCGCGAGGAAAATCTGCCCGACGGAGAGGTAGTTCGCAGCACGCCAGTAAGCGTCGATGCGCTGGAGTTGGTCGGGAGACAGGGTGTCGTTGATCATGGATGTTATTGAGGAAGTTAGGGGTGATTATGGTTGGCCTTCAGATTTCCGGCGGGTGTTCCTCACGACTTTGATCATCTCCAAAACCGCCAGGGGAATGGTGCCGACGGCGATGAGCAGGAGGCCTTCGGTGAGTGGGATGGACGTGGTCTTCAGGAAGCGTCCGAGGGTGTCATTGTGATGGCTCCAGATTTGGAAGGCGAAGGAGGCGCAGACGACGAGCAGCAGATTCAGATTGGTGAACAGGGAGATGCGCCAGACGGGCTTGGTCTCGCTGCGCGCGCCGAAGGAACGCAGCAGTTCGGCGAAAACGAGAACGGTGAAAGCCTGCGTGCGGGCCGCCTCCACGGTTTGCGTTTGGAGGCTGTAAAAATAGACCGCGAAGGCCACTCCCGCTGTGACAAAGCCGGTGAGTGCCATGGTGCGGAGAAAGCTGCGATTGGTGAGACGCTCGGCAGGCGGACGGGGCGTGCGCTTCATCACGTCGGGATCAATGGGATCGGTGGCGAGGCAGAGCGCGGGCAGGCCGTCGGTGATGAGATTGATCCAGAGGAGGTGGATTGGCAGGAGCGCCGTGGGCAGACCGATGATGACGCAGACGGTCATGAGCAGGAGCTCGCCGGTGTTGCCTGCCAGCAGGTATTGCAGCGTCTTGCGGATGTTGTCGTAAATGCCTCGTCCTTGCTCGATGGCGGCCACGATGGTCGCGAAGTTGTCATCGGTGATGATCATGTCCGAGGCCTGCTTGGTGACTTCCGTGCCGGACTTGCCCATGGCGATGCCGATGTCGGCACCTTTGATGGCTGGAGCGTCGTTGACGCCATCGCCCGTCATCGCCACCACGGCGTCGTTCGCTTTCCATGCGCGGATGATGCGCAGTTTGTGCTCAGCGGTGACCCGGGCATACACGGCGATCTTTGAGACGCGCTTGTGGAGTTCGTCGTCGGACATCTTGTCCAGCGCCACTCCCGTCATGGCCGCTTCATCGTCGGCAGTGATGCCGAGGTCTCGGGCAATCGCGGACGCGGTGTGCGGATGGTCGCCGGTGATCATCACGACGCGAATGCCGGCAGCGCGGCATTTGGCGATGGCGTCCTTGGCCTCCTGACGCGGGGGATCATACATTCCTGACAAACCCACGAACACGAGTTCCTGCTCCACGGTTTCAGCCGTCAGCGCCTCGGGTGCGGCCTCGTCCATGTCACGGAAAGCGGACCCGAGGACGCGCAGGGCCTGCTGGGCCATGACGGTGGTTTGCGCGAGGATCTGTTTGCGATCCTCGTCGGTGAGGGGGCGAAGGCCCTCGCTCGTATAGAGTTGGGTGCAACGTTCCAGCAAAGGACCGGGGGCACCGTTGACCAGCGCCCGGAGTTTTCCGTCCGGCAGCTTGCGCAGCATCGCGCTGCGTTTGCGATCCGAGTCGAAAGGGATCTCGTGATGTTTTGGCATCTCCTTCTCGATGCTTTCCACGCTGCCTCCGGCCTTGATGCCTGCCACAAGCAGCGCGCCTTCGGTGGGATCGCCAATGACTTTCCATGTGCCGTCTTCCTCGTTGAGATGCGCGTTGTTGCAGCCGATGAGGATGGTCCCGAGTTCATGCAACGGCTCGAGATGGGCAGCGTCCACTTTTTTGCCATCGAGACGCAGTTCGCCCTCCGGTCCGTAGCCTTCACCGGTGACTTCATAGGTTTGATCCGCGACGTAGAGAGCGCGGACGGTCATCTGGCCGACCGTCAGGGTGCCGGTCTTGTCCGTGCAGATGACGGTGGTGGAGCCGAGCGTCTCCACGGCTGCGAGTTTGCGCACTAGCGCATGGTGGCGAGACATGCGCATCACGCCGAGTGAAAGCGCCACCGTGACGATGGCGGGCAATCCCTCCGGCACAGCGGCGACGGCGAGGCTCACTGAGGTCATGAACAGCTCCATGAACGGCGTCCCGCGCAGCCACCCGAGGCCAAAGAGCAGCACCACGATGCCGAGCGTGACCCACACGAGGATGCGGCCAAACGAGTTGAGCTTTTTCTGCAGCGGCGTCTTCTCGTTGCCCGCCGTTTCGATCAGGCCCGCAATCCGGCCCAACTCGGTATTCATCGCAATGCCAACAACAACAGCCTCCCCCGTGCCCGCTGCGACACTGGTGCCCATGAACATCATATTCTCCCGATCCCCCAGCGGCATGTCTTCCTGGCCTAAAGTCTCCGGCCTTTTTTTCACCGACTCCGACTCTCCGGTCAGGGCCGACTCGATGCACTTGAGCGAGGCCGCAGTCAGGAGCCGGGCATCAGCAGCGATGAGATCACCCGCTTCGAGTGCTAGGATGTCACCCGCCACGATGTCCGAGGCCGGAATCGCAGCGAGCTGCCCATCACGCCGCACTTTGGCTTGAGGCGCGGTCATCTGCTTCAGCGCGGCGATGGACTTCTCCGCATGGTATTCCTGATAGAATCCGATGGCTGCATTGAGCACGACGATGGCCAGGATGGCGATGGCATCGATAGCCTCGCCCAGCACGCCGGAGATGATGCCCGCCACGATCAAAATCCAAATGATGAGGCTTCTGAACTGACCCACAAGAATCTGAAAGGGGCTGATGCGCTCGCCTTCAGTCAGCTCATTCGGTCCCGCAGCCGCGAGACGTTTGGCAGCTTCCTGCGCTGACAGTCCGGTTGTGGAAGAACCAAGCTGCGACAGCACCTCCTCGGCGGACTGGCTGTGCCAGACTTTGCCTGCGGGATTTGCTGTGATGGGCTGGGTTTTACTCATGGCGCAGGGCATCGATCGGATTGAGTCGCGCTGCCCGGCGGGCGGGTGTGTAGCCAAAGAGCACTCCCACCACCGCAGAAAACAGGAAGGCGATGAGGTTAATCTGCGCGTTGAAGTTGAAGGGCACCTGAATCACCTGCGCCAATGCGTAACAAAGGATAAAGGCAAGCAGGATGCCCAGCAGGCCACCGATACAGGAGAGCGTGATGGCCTCGATGAGGAACTGAAGCAACACCTCGCGAGCGGTTGCTCCGATGGCAAGACGGATGCCAATCTCATGCGTGCGCTCGGTGACGGAGACGAGCATGATGTTCATGATGCCGATGCCGCCGACGAGCAAGGACACCCCCGCCACCGCCGCCAGCAGCATGGTCATGAGTTGGGTGGTGGCACCCAGTGTCTCGGCGATCTGGCGCGTGTCGAAGATGTTAAAGTTATTGTCCTGGTTACTTTGTAAATTGCGGCGCTGACGCATGAGTTGGGAGATCTCAGCGATCAGCGCAATGCTGTCGGTGTCGTCTTGGGCTGAGATGGATATTTGATTGATGTCGTTGGGGGAGGTCTTGCCGATAAGACGTCGCTGCAAGGTGGAGAGAGGCATGATGATCGTGTCATCCTGGTCGCCCATGCCCGCCTGGCCCTTGGTGGCGAGCAAGCCAATGACTTCACAGGATGCCCGCCCGATGCGGATCTTGGCCCCGATGGGATTGGCGGCACCGAAGAGTTCAAGGCGCACGGTATTGCCAATGACGCACACCGCGCTGCCGGAGCGGAGGTCGGCCTCGTCGAACAAGCGTCCCTCGGCGAGGCTCCACTTGTTGATTTGAAAATAGACTGGTGTCGTCCCCGTGATCGTGCTGATGCGCGCGTTGCTGAGATGGATTGTGCTCATGGACGCCGTCCGCACGGGCGTAATGGCGGCGATGTTGGCGATCTGTTCACCAAGAATGGCGGCATCCTTTTCCGTGAAACTCGGCACGCCGGCAAACGTGCCGCGGGAGCCAAAGCCTGCGCCGGGACGCAGGGTCAGCAAATTGCTACCGAGGCTGGAAATCTGCGCCTTCACCGCCAGCGTCGCGCCTTCGCCCAGCGTGACCATGGTGATGATCGACGCCACGCCGATGAAGATGCCGAGTACCGTGAGAAAGGCACGGGTGAGATTGCGGCTGATCTCACGCAGGGCGAGGGCGAAGGCGTTCCAGATCATGGGGAGGAGGAGTCGGATTCGACGAGGCCGTCTTTGATCACCACACGCCGCTTGGCCGTGGCAGCGACATGATCGTCGTGGGTGACCATCAACACCGTGATGCCGCGGTCTTCATTCAAGCGCGTAAGCAGTTCCATGATGTCGCGGGTAGTGACCGAGTCGAGATTTCCTGTCGGCTCATCAGCAAATAAGGTGCTCGGCTCGGTGACGATGGCGCGGGCGATGGCCACACGTTGCTGCTGGCCCCCCGAAAGTTCACCCGGAGTGCGCTCCAGCTTTGTCGTCAAGCCCACGGAGGTCAGCGCCGCCACCGCCCGCTCATGCCGATCCGCCCGGGAGATGCCACGGTAGAGCAGCGGCAGTTCCACATTTTCCAATGAACTGGTGCGAGCCAGCAAATTGAAACCCTGAAAGATGAAGCCCAGCGCATAACGACGGAGCAAGGAACGTTGATCCGCATTGAGCGTCTCCACCTTGATGCCCTCATACGCATAGCTGCCCGTCGTCGGTGTGTCGAGACAACCAAGCATGTTCATGAGCGTGGATTTCCCCGATCCACTCGGCCCCATGATCGCCACGAACTCACCCTTCTGGATGGTGAGATCAATGCCCTTCAAAGCCTGAAACGCTGCATCCCCCAGGCCATAGGTCTTGGTCAGCCCGTGCAGTTCAATGAGCGGCGTGCTCATGATGATGGCGGACTGGCGCGGGTGATGACCAGCAATCCCTCGCTCAAACCTTCGCCGATGACTTCGGTGTGTCGTCCGTCGGTGAGGCCGAGTTTGACGGCGATGGGTTCGGCACGCCCGTTGCGCAACACCCAGATTTGGGCACTTTGGCGACCGGTATTCTTGTCGTCCGTCGTTTCAGGGCGACTGCGGTTGCGGGTGGGCATAGGGATGAGGCTTTGCACGAAGGACTTCTTGGCGGCTCCGGTGGTGGCAGTGACAACGCCGGGATCAAAGCGCAGGGCAACAGTGGGGACGAGGAAGACCTGGGTGCTTTCGGCGACGCGAATGTCTGCGGTGGCCGTCATGCCGGGGCGGAGGCTGAGGTCGTCATTATTGACTTCGAGATCGGCCTCATAAGTGACCACATTGTCTTTCACCTCGGAGCCGGAGGCGACGATGGAGACCTTGGCGTGGTAGGTACGGTCAGGCCAGGCATCAACGGTGAAGGTCGCGCTTTGCCCTTTGGCGACGCGACCAATGTCGGCCTCGGCGATGGCGACTTCGAGCTTCATGCGTTCGAGTTTTTCGGCGATGATGAAAAGCTGGGGGGCGGTAAAACTGGCGGCCACGGTCTGGCCAGGCTCGATGCTGCGAGTTAGGACGACACCGTCGATGGGGGACTTGATGATGGCTTTAGAGAGGTCGTTTTCATTGATGTGAACCTGCGCCTCGGCCTCGCCAACGGAAGCCTGGGCGCTCAACAAATCGGCACTAGCTCGGGCGGCGGCGGCGATGGAGATGTCGAGCTCCGCATCCGATGGCATGGCACCATTGCTGATCTTGTGAAGTTCTTGTTGTCTGGCAAGCAGAGCCTGACTCTCTTTCACCGTGGCTTCGGCGAGCACGACACGCGCCTGCGCCGCTCTGACCGATGCGCGGCTGCTCGCGGTCTGCTCCATGAGTCGGCTCGTGTCGAGCTTGGCCAGTGGTTGTCCTTTGATCACGTGGTCGTTGAAGTCCACATAGACTTCGAGCGTGATGCCGGACAGTTCGCTGCCGACGGTGACTTCATTCGTGGGATAGAGGTTCCCTGTGGCGGTGATGACGAGGCTGATGTCGCCACGCGTGAGGGGTTCCGTCACATAGGCTGGCACCTGAGTTTTTGCTTGTGCCACGTTGTGCCGCCAAAGCCACGTGCCCGCCACTGCGAGAATGATGAGGACGGCGAAGACGAGGTTTCTCTTGAGATGATGAATGGCTCCGGATTGAATGACCACCGCGAGGTCCGCAGGGGCGAGGGTGGCGGTGTCTTTCATGGCGCTTGAGGTGCCCAACCACCGCCGAGGGCTTTGTAGAGTTGAATGCAGGCCGTGGCCCGGTCTGCACGGGTGATGACTTCCTGCTGCTCCAGGTTCAGGAGCGTGCGCTGGTTATCGAGAGAGACCAAGAGGTCAATCTCGCCCGCCTTGAACTGTAGTCCTGATAGTGTGACCGACTGGCGTGCGGCAGCAATCGCTTGGGCGAGGTGATCGAGCCGTTCATTGAAGCGCTGCACAGCGATGAGTGCGTTCTCGACCTCGGCGAGGGCGGTGAGCACGGTCGCTTCATAGGCGATGAGCGCTTGTCTAGCCCGCTCTTTTTGTATGGTGATACTGTCCCGGATGCGGCCCGCATTGAAGATTGGCGCGGCGAAACTGCCGAGCACACTGCCTGCGATGGATTGAGGCGAAAAGAGGCGGCCAGCCTTGAGTGCTTCGATGCCCAGCGAGCCGCTGAGGTTCAGGGTGGGCAGGCGCTCACGTTGCGCGGCCTTGGTGCGGGCCATGGCAGCCGCCACCGCGTGCTCTGCAGCACGCACATCGGGACGTTGGCGCAGGGTCTCGGCGGGAATGCCGATGGCCAAACAGGTGGGCACGGCAGGCAGGCGGCGGGGTTTGACGAGCAGGGCGTCCAGCGATCCCGGTGTGCGCCCCGAGAGCAAGGTGAGCTGATTACGGGCCTGTTCGATGTTGAGCTTCAGAGTGGGCATGGCGGCGCGTGCTTGCTCCAGCGTGCTGATGGACTGTTGGGTGTTGAGTGCGTTGCCCGTGCCAGCTTGCTCACTCCACTGGGTGAGCTGCACGGTTTCGCGCCGTGTGCCCAGGCTGTTCTCCACCACGGCCAACTGCGCCTCCGCTGACCGGAGCGACACGTAAGCGGTGGCCACCTCTGCCGCGAGAACGACCTGTGCGGCATAGAAGTCCTCGCTCACCTGCGCGAGATCGGCGTTGGCGGCCTGAACCCTGAGGCGTTGCCTGCCAAACAAGTCCACCTCCCAACTTGGTGTCAGGGCGGTCTGATAGGACTCTGTGGTCGTGGTAAGACGGATGCCGCGATCTTTGCTGCGACTTCCGCGCCCTGAAAGGGCAAGGTCGAGCTCCGGAAAGAGAGCCGCCCGCTCCACACCGCGCCGGGCACGATATTCGGTGATCCGCGACAAGGCCGTGCGCACCTCCGTGTTGGACCGCAACGCACCTGTGACGATTTGGTCCAACACAGGATCGTCAAAGCGCTCCCACCAGGTGGCCAGCGCCAGGGTGTCCATGGGCTTTTGAGGAGACGCGCGGTGCTGCCACTCGTGTGGCACGCCCACAGCCTCTGCGATTTTTTCACGGAGAGTGCTGGCTCCGGTGCAGGAGCTCATGGTCAGCATGGCTGCGATGAGGAGATGCATGACGGGTCTCATGGAGAGAATATCCACTTCGACTTATCGCTCAGCGAATCGACAGCTTGGAGGAATCGATGGTATGACGTGAAGATGACGGCTGAGGGTTCGCGGGTGTGTTTCCAATGTTCTGCCGTTGGTGAAGCCTGAGAATCGCTGACGAAGATCGGGCGGCCTCCGTTTAGGCTGCTGCCGCGTCTGTCATGATCGCAACAATCGAGTCCTCCACTTCCTGCGCCACGTCATTGAGTTGCGGCGTGTTGAACATGGCCAGCAGAGTCGTGGGCTTTAAGGTGGCGAGAATCGTTTTTCCGCCTTCTTCATAGATGGAGATGCGGCAGGGCAGAGCGGTGGAGATGCTCATGTTCGCGTCGAGCACCTTCTTGGCCTGCTCTGGCTGGCAGACCTCAAAGATCAAACATTCGTGCGCGAGCTCGACCCCTTTCTTCCACATAGTTTCGCGAAGATCATGCACCTGCATAACGCCGAAGTGATGAGCCTCGACGGCGATGTGTAGCGCTTCAGCAGCCTCTTTCACCGTCTTGTTAGTGGGTAGTTGAATCAGCATAAAATGGATTTCTGAGAGTTCTTTTCGAAGTCAATGCAACGGTTTGCAGGTTCTAGATCAGAGCTGTTATGGAGTGGGTTGCTACCGTCCCAGCGCCGTCTTCGTTTGTGTAGATATGGCGATGTATCAATAGGCACCGAATGAGCATCTTGGACTCGCAGAAAGTGAATCCACCTCAGGTCGGCCTTCATCAGCCGATTTTCCGCTGAACAATGCTGGGAAGAGATGATCGAAGACGACCCACAACTGTTGATCGGTTCGCACCCCAAAGGGGCTTTAGACACCTCTTCTGCCAGTAATCAGCAGCAGTATGCCACCGACCAGCGCGATACCGCCAACCACCGGCGGAATGGGAAATGTGTGGGTTTCTTCGGCAGTCACCTGGATGGGGCCAAGATCAACCTTGTTCTCCGTGGTGGTGTAGCTGATACCTTGGTAAGCAAAGGCAACAATGCCAATGACGATCAGGGCGATACCGATGATGGAGCGGGTTTTCATGGATTAACGGAGTGCTAAATGGAGAATAGGTGGCTGAGGTTGGAAGCCAAGGATCGGCTCTGAAGCAGTCATTTACTTCGGCTCATCGGAAGGCTTTTTTCGACCCTTTGCGCCGGAACGATCATCGCCGTGAGGCTTCCCGCGAGATGGGGACTTGGACGCTGATGGCTTTGGGGGAGGCGATACTGGCGATGGAGCGACACGCGCTTTCGGTGCCGCAGGTGTCGGTTTGGGGGTTACACTTCTTGGCCGTTTGTCTGGCGGAAGATTCGGTGGTTTTGGTGCCACTCGGGGAGCCTGACCTGGCTTGACGCCTTCTGGGCGAGCGGGAGGCTGCGTGCGCTGCTGCGGTGGCAACACCTTTTTCCGTTCAGGCTCCCGCACCTTAGGTGGCTGAGGAACGTTTGCGGGGCCTGGCGCGCGCGGGTCTCTCATCCTGTCCTTACCGCTAGCCGACGGCAATTCAGAACGGCGTGGGATGCCGGTTGGAGGTGTCCGCTTCGCCTCAGGAACTGTTGAAGGTGGGCGATCAGCCTTCGGCGGCAGTTTTTTTTCGGGTGCCTTCGGTGGTGCGTCCACACGGCGCGGCGGTGCATCGCGGGTGGGCTTAGCTTTGGACGATGGATCGACGGGCTTCATTCGAGGGTCGGCGACGCGCGGGGTACGGGGGATCTCTGGACGTTGGAACTGCGGCTGCGCAGGTAGCTTGTCAGGCACGCCAGCCTTGCTCTTCATGCGTTCCCGAAGCGCGGAGACCTCATCCGGTGAACCGGCACCTCTCCAGCCATGGTTGATCTCGGCACGCCCGACCCTTTCTGCCAATTTGGAAGGCGGAGCTGATGCGTGCCGACTAAAAGGAAGCGCGATTACGCTCAACGAATCTCCGTTGACACGGGAACGCAAATGCTCCGCAGTTTGGTGACGCCGATCCCCCTCGAAGTCTTGACGACGATCCAGCCGGTATCGAAGGATCGGACTGGCGCTCCTTTGCGACTGCTCATTGTATTCGAGCCCACCATTGTAAATGATGTTGTTAACATACGTGATGTTGGTGATGTTGGTCGTCTGGTGGATGATCTCAATGTTCTGACGGCGATCAATGAATACCGTGTTCAGGCGCTGGGCACCAAAATCGCGATTTTCAACAAAGCGGAAATTGCCCGGGCCGATGTCATAATACTCATCCACCCAAACGCTGAAGCCGATGGCGCGGAGAAATTGAGCCTCTGGAGGCAGTGGTGCCCATCCGACGTAACGCTGGCTATGCCGCCAAGACACCCAACCCGGCCCCCATTCAGTGCCAGGCACCCATACCCAGCCGACATCTATAACATTGGCCCAACGACCATAGTGATAGACCGCCCACCCGTAAGGTTCATAGGAATCCCAAGTCCAGCCAGCATCGGTGAATACCCAGCGACCATCGCTGTATGGCTGCCACTGTGAATCGACATCAAATGGCTGCCAGCAGTAGCCATAGTCTCCCACATCGCGCCAACTCCCATAAGGGGCCAGATTGTCATAAAAGAAGTCCATCGAAACCTCCTCCCGGGCAGCGGCAGATGGAATGGCGGCACCGAACAGAATCGTAGCGCCAAGAAGGGATAATAGCAGTTTCATAGAAGGAACAGGAAAGGCGGATGGACGTCCGGAACTACAGGACACGGCGGCCTTGGATGATGCGAAGCAGTACCATGACGACGGCAATCACCAGCAAGATGTGAATGAACCCGCCAATGGTATAGCTGGTCACGAGACCGAGCAGCCAGAGGATGAGCAAGATGAGGGCGATGGTATAAAGCATAAAACAATGAGGGGGCGTTAATGTTGATGGAAGGCGGCACTGGGTCGAGAAACCCGAATCCCAGGCCGGTGATCGCTCAGGATGTCAGACCTAGCGTGCGGCACGTTCGATGTGCGCGCCGACATGTTCGACATCCTGACCGAAGCCCCGAAAAGTCCTGCAACTGGTAATGCCGAAGGCATAGAGCGCAGATGCGAGAAGGATCAGAATGAGGCGGGTGGATTTTGTTTTCATGGAGTGGTGCTGTGGAGTGGATGAATCAGGAAGCGGATCCAGCGATCAAGGCCGCGCGAAAGTCTTTGATGGCGGCCTCCACCGCTTCACGGGTCTCGCCCGTACGCTTTTGAATTCGGCCCAGCAACTCATCTTGCTTGCCGTCGATGTATTGGAGGTCGTCGTCCGTGAGTTTGGCCCACTTCTGTTTGAGATTTCCCTTGAGGATATTCCAGTCGCCTTTGATTTCGAGTGTTGTCATAGGACACCATCATCAATCCAGGGATGCCGAACCACCATGGGGTGTAACCCTACTTCACTGCGGTGCCTTCATGTGCTTCAGGCCTTCGGACGTAAACTCAGCCTCAGCAAACACCACGTCGTGTTTGAGTTTTGAGCCATTCAGAGCGGTCGATGAACCCTGCAACGGCCGACGCACCTCCAGAGTCGAAGGAACGTGACGACCGATATCGTCAGTGACGATGCGGCCAGATTCAACCCGGCGCAACACTTGGCCTGCCGCATCCAGTTTCTCCATACGCAGCGGCACGACGCGACGCACGTCAACCCAAGTGCGGACAGCAGCATAGATTGATCGATCCGCTCTTCCTGGCTTAGATTCGAGGATCCAACAACTCACTCGATCCACGACCTCCGTGCCAATAATTGCCTGCTTCTCCCATGCAAAGGAATTTTCGAGAAGGTCGGCATAGGCCAGGTCGCTGCCAAACAATGGCGCATCCATGTCGATTTTGCGCCAGATCGCAGGAGGGACAAAGAGCACGCCGGAGGGAGGCTGATTGCCTATCCTGCGGAGCAGCACGGATTCGCCAAGACGTTCCTTGGGCCAGAGGATCTGATAGACGACCTCGGTAGCCGCTGCAGTGTGGCGTTGCTTGATCTGGATTTGCAGGGTGGTGCCTTGCGTCACCATTTTCAGCCGCAGATAGGATGATTGATCCTGCTGTGCAGCCGACAGTTTATTGGCGAGTTCGATTGCTGTGTCGGCAGCCCTCGATGACATGACGAGCAGAACGAGGCTAGCTATTGCGTGAAGAGAGGTCTTGGAAATCATAACCTAAGATTGCAGTGCCAAAGCCGGAGTGATTCTCGAACTCCGCCAAGCCGGATAGAGGCCGCTCACCACTCCAACAATTACAGCTATGGCGACTGAAGTCAGCAGTAAACCAGCACGGAGATCGGGCTCCAACAAGCCACGGATGGCGGCGGTGTTTTGCAGAATCCTGATGCCACCGACGCCGATCATCACCCCAGCAATGCCTCCAAGAAAGCCCAGCAGTGCGGATTCAAGTAGGATCATACGAACAATCAGACCCGGTCGCCAACCCAGCGCCAGCAACACGCTAATCTCCTGTTTTCGTTCAAATACAGTCATCAGCATCGTGTTCATCACGCCAAGCACACCGACAAGCACTGCCAGCAGCGAGGTTCCCCAACTCATGGCTTTGACCATGCGGAAGCTCTGACTGTTGCTCAGGTGTTCACTTGCGGCCACGGCCGTCACATCAGGTGCCAGGCGAATGATTTCTGAGCACACCTCCTTGAGGTCAGCCTCGCTCAAACCAGGAACGACACGGACATCAATGACATTCACCCTTCCCTGCTCGCCCATTATCTCTTGGAGCACGGGTAACGAAAGAATTGCGGAGCCGTTCTCAACGACTGCACCACCATCCACTATCCCTACCACAGTCAGCTCGATAGTCTCGATCTGCAGAGGATCGCCGGGCTTCTTGTTGAGCACCTCCGCTGCGGTCCTTCCCAGCACGACCGCCATCTCACGATCCGTGAGCGGCAAGCGGCCAGAGAGCAGTTTGAGGTTCTGCCACGCATAGCCCTCCCATTGACGACCCGAGAGCATCATCAATTCCGAGCTTTCGATGCTTAATAACTCGACAAACTGTGAGCTCACCGCGGCAACATTTGGAATGGCTTGGATCCTCCCCACCACAACGTCGCTAAACGGTTTTGGCGCGAGTGAGCTGCCCATCTTGCTAACGACGATGTCAGTCCCACGTGCCTTCAAGCCCGTCTCCCAACTCCTTTCAAACCCACGCGAAATGCCGACGAGAGCCACCACTGCCGCGATGCCGATGGAGATGCCGACTAGAGTCAGGCCAGTGCGTACGGGGCGACGAGTGAGGCCACGGAAAACGATTGAAAGGAAAGTCATGGGATTGAATCGGTAGTGCCAGGGTTGCCATCAAAAACGATCCGTCCGTCCTTCATCCGTAAAATCCGCGAAGCCCTGCGGGCTATCGTCATATCATGCGTGACCAGCACCAAGGTCATCCCTTGCTGCTCATGCAGTCGCACCAGGAGATCGAGTATGATCCGGGCATTTTCACTGTCAAGGTTGCCCGTGGGTTCATCCGCCAGCAACACCGAAGGCCCGTTCGCGAGACTCCGAGCGATGGCGATACGCTGGCGTTCGCCACCCGACATTTTGGCGGGAAAATGCTTGGCCCGATGTTCCAACCCGACCAGCTGCAACAAAGTCATGGCTTGGGCTGTCCGATCCGATGCAGGCAAATCGGCCCCGAACATTGGAATCTGAATGTTCTCCAGCGCAGTGAACGTCGGCAAGAGATGAAATGACTGAAATATGAACCCGATCTCACCTGCGCGGTAGGCAGATAGATCGGGCAGATCAGGTAGCGACTCCCCGCAATAAAAGAGCCCCCCAGAACTTGGCTTGTCCAAAGCACCCAGCATCTGAAGCAGCGTGGTTTTGCCGCACCCACTTGGGCCGATGATGGCAACAGATTCACCCTTCGCGATGCGAAAATCGACTCCGCGCAACGCCTGCACTTGACCGCCATCGTATTCCTTCCTTAGACCTACTGCTTCGAAGATAGTCGCCTCTAATGTCTTCATAGGCTGCATCATTCCTTTGTATCGTTCCACTGCGCCCCCACCCGAGGATCAGCGAGGTTGCGTACCAAATGCTCCACCGCACTCAAGTAACTTGGATACAGCGGCTGCTCATCGGGCCGCTTGGGATCAAGCTCAGGCAAGAAGTGCGCTAGCGCATCATGTGGGACACCGGAGTGCAGGTGATGCACCCCATGATAGGGCTCATGCAGCAGGGTGTAGGCGAGAAAGCGCCCAATCCGAGTTTGGGAAACTATGTTCCGCGTTGCTCCATTCACGGTGCTACCGGTCAGCCCGACGTGCTCAACGTATTTGCGCCAGCTCTGCATGTTCGCGGCCAACGCACCAGGAACGACGTACATCCACAAGAAATACGTCCACACCTGCCAATGCGCTACCGCCCAAAACACGGCGGTCCATGTCACGATGATCATCATGATCTCCGCCCAGATGCGTCGCCGCACTTTCTGATTGCGAATCGGTGAGCCCTTGCGAAAAAACGTACGCAAGAACAGAAACGGCGTGAACACTAACCCGACATTGAGTTCGAGGAAAGCTGCCAATCGCCTAGCCCAACGCGGCTTACTCGTATCGACAAACGGCCACAACTCCTCATCACGCTCTGTGGCCAGGAAGGCATGGTGAGTCTGATGAGCTGCACGATACAGGCTGAAGCTCGTGAAACTGAAGAGGCCGGTGAGCACTCCATCAATTTCATTGAAGCGCCGATTTCGCCGCAGCAATCCGTGCGACGCCTCATGAAACCCGACCAGCACGCCATGCATGAAATGGCTCGCCACTAGCGCGAGCGGCACTACGAGCCAGAACCAACCGCGCATTACCGCCGCGCCGATCCCCAACTCAGTCAGAGCGAGCACGATCACGAGCAACTGGAAGGCCGTGCTGTCCACGGACTGCCTTCCGGGCAGTTCGATCACATTGTCTGGTCTTGCCGTGTAGTTCATAAGAGGTCAGATCAAAAGTCGGCTATCGGGTGAAGCGCATACAGCAGTGATGACGGCGAGAAATAGGCGATGCAGATCCTCAATCTCAGATTGAGAGAAGCGGCCCCAACGGAACAACCAAACAACTTCCAGGCCATCGCCTTCCTCCGTGATTTCACACGCGAGATCGAAGCGCGGCGTGCCCGTGGCGCGGATCTTAAGCCGAACGGAGAATCCAGCCACCGCGAGATCGGGAACAGGTTGGTTCTGCAGCGCGAATCGCACTTCATAGATGGGATTGCGTCCAGGCAATCGCGGCGGATCGAGGGCACTCACAAGCTCTGCAAACGGCATGGCATTGGCAAAGCAATCCATCGTCGATTGATGCACGGAGCGAAGACTGTCGGAGAACGTGCGACTGTCATCCACCTGCCCGCGCAGCGGCACAATGCTGGAGAAGTAACCCATCGTCTCGCGCACCTCCTGGCGTGCGCGATTGGCCACTGGCGTGCCAACCACGATGTCCGCAACGCCTGTCCAGCGCGACAACGCGATTTGAAACGCCGCAAGCAGTGTACTGAACAACGTGGCGCTGGTGCGTCGTGCCAATTCACGCACGGCAAGCCCCAACTCGGCTGAAACGCCGGCGATGCGACGCTGCAATCGATCCGACTCATCCAGCGCATCCGCCCGATCATCCCAGAGCCGCGAGGAGCCATCAAGAAATGTTCTCCAGAACTCCGCTCGCTTTACCAGCAACTCAGGCTGCCACAGCGCCCGCTCAGCCGCGCCCCAGGCCATGTAAGACTGCGGCACAGGCGGCAATCCCCCGCTCGCGCCTAGAAGCACCATCGCATAAGCCGCATACAAGTCCTGCACCAGCACGCCGAGTGACCACCCATCCGCAATCGCATGATGAATCGCCACCACGAGCACATGGTCCGTCGGCGAGCGCCGCAGCACCTCCACACGATACAGCGGTCCTTGCACTAGATCGAAGGGTGCGTCGAAGGTTTCCTGCGCCATCGCGTCCACAGCCTCCGATCTCGCCGATGACGATGGCACATCACGAAACTCCATCACCGGCTTGCTCTGCGTTTGGACCATCTGCACCGCTTGGCTTTTGCTCGGCAGGAACGATAGTCGTAGCACCTCATGCCGATTCACCACGTGCTGCATCGCCGCCATGCAGTCCTGGGCCGTAATCGCCCCCTTGAGCTCGATGAGGCAGCAGATCGTGTTCGTCTTATCCGCGACCATCACGGGCGAAGTCTCCCACAACTCGCGCTGCGGGAACGTCAGCGGATGCAACGACGCCTTACCACCGTCCAGCCAACGCTTTAGACGCGCTCGCTTGTCCTCGGTGAAAGCCTCACTCAAAGGCGTACCTCCAGAACGGCTGCATCGATCTGACTGGGGCGTTCTGCGGCTTCAGAGCCAAGCAATTGATCCAAGTCATCATCGGATATCGCATCCAGATCAACATCTTCTGCCGCTGCTGGTTTTACAAAAATCAAGCCGGGGGCTGTCGTAGCACCTTTGGTCGCGCCCATATGTTCGGCGATCAAGGTGGCGATTTGTCCGATGGTGCGGGCACGCATGAGGCTGGCGGGTGGCAAAGCGACGCCGATGGAACTTTCGATGGAGTTTTCGATTTCGACGGCCATCAGCGAATCGAGACCGAGGTCGGTGAGAGGCTGGTCAAGACGCAGGCCTTCGGGTTTCACCCGCAATACGGAGCCCACGACATCGCGCACGGCCTGGCCGATGACTTCGGTGCGATCTACAGGCGCTGCGGACTCGATCTTGAGTCTCCAGTCGCTTTTGGCGGTGCTGGTTTCTGGTGCATCGACACCAGCGGCGTAGATGCGCTCCAGCAGCGGGCTTTCCTGGCCGCCGCGGTAGGATTGACGCCACTTCGACCAGTCCACACGCATCGCTAGTGCTTGTGTGGCTCCGGCATTGAGGAAGGACTCCACCAGCACGACGACCTCGCCGGGGGATAGCGGCGTGGTGCCGTGAAGGGCCAGATATTCGGCCACGCGTTCGTTGCGGGCCACATAGCCTTCGCCGCCGAGCGCACCCCAGTTGATCGCGAGCGCAGGCAGGCCGATGGCATGACGATGGTGTGCGAGTGCATCAAGGAAGGCATTCGCGGCTGCGTAGTTGGCCTGTGCGGAGTTGCCAAAGACACTCGCCAGGGACGAAAACATCACAAAGCAATCGAGGTCCATACCCAGCGTGCCTTCATGCAGCAGCCAAGCGCCCTGTGCCTTCGGCGCGATCACCTTGATCATGCGTTCACGCGTGAGCGCAGCCATGGGTGCATCATCAATGGCCATGGCGAGATGAAACACGCCTCTCAATGGATGTCCGAGGGATGAAATGTCTCCCAGCAGGCGCTTCACGTCGGCTTGCGAACCAGCATCGGCCTTCACCACCTGAACATCGACGTCACGAGCACGCAGCTTGATCAGGAAAGCTTCCGCCGCAGGTGTGGCAGCGCCGTTGCGACTGGTGAGCACGAGATGTTTGGCACCACAGTCAACCAGCCATTCGGCCATCACTTTGCCAAAGCCGCCGAAGGCACCCGTGATCAAATAGGTGCCATCCGGTCTAACTTCAAAAGCTGGAACCAGCGGCTCGCCGCGTCTAGCGACGAAAGGCTCGGGAAAGGACACGATGACTTTGCCGGTGTGCTTGCCCTGCGCCATCAGGCGGAAGGCGGAGTCGATGCGGCAGGCTGGGAACGAGCGGAAGGGCAGCGGTTGCAGCGCCTTTTGCTCGACCAACTCGGCGATGGTTTCCAAAATCTGACGCGTGCGTTTTTCATCGCCACTGAAGATCGCGTCCATCGCGACGACATGGAAGGAGGCGTTCTTCCGCAAGGGCCAGAGAGGGATGCGGCTGTTCTGATAGATATCGCGTTTACCGATCTCGATGAAACGGCCGAACTGCGCGAGGCAGGAGAGCCCCATCGGGATGGCCTCGGCGGCGAGCGCGTTCAGCACCACATCCACGCCTTCGCCATCGGTGAGTTCCATCACGGCTTCCGCAAAGTCACCACGACGCGAATCAATGACGTGTTTCACACCGAGAACGGTGAGCAGCGAGCGCTTGGCCGCGCTACCAGCACTGGCGATGACTTCCGCGCCGAGATAATGCGCGATTTGGATCGCTGCCATGCCCACGCCGCCTGCGCCAGCATGAACAAGCACGCGCTCGCCCGGTTGCAACTGCGCCACGGTGTTCAGGGCGTGCCAGGAGGTCATGAAGACCACCGGCAGCGTTGCGGCTTCTTCAAACGACAGGCCCTCAGGAATGATGCGCACATCACCAGCACGCGCCATTGAGTCAGTGGCAAGACCGAACACAGCGAGACCAAACACGTGATCGCCGACCTTAACATGCGTCACACCAGCACCGACCGCTTTCACCACACCGGCCACTTCATCGCCGAAGACACGCGCATCGGCTGTCTCGGCGGGATAAAGCGCCAGCGCCTTGAGCACATCGCGGAAGTTCATGCCTGCGGCCTTCACATCGATCACCACCTCGCCTGCGCCGCAAGGCGGCAGCGCAAAGGGAACGAGACGCAGGGCATCAAGCAGGCCGCGTTCGCGAGATTCAAGTCGCAGCGGCACATTGCGATCCAAAACCTGCTCTCTTGACTCCAACCCGCGAGTGACGCGTCTCACATAACGAGCTTCGCCACGGAAGGCGATTTCGCGTTCGAGGTCTTTTTGAAGCAGCTCGTTCCAAACCAGCGCGTTGTCATTGTCTGAGGCCTCAGAAGGCAGATCAATGCCGCGGCAGGTGAAGTTATTGTGCTCGTTTGCGATCACCCGCATCAGGCCTATGGAGGGAGCTTGCGCGAGAGCTATGGAATGATCACGTCCGATGGCTTGTGCGCCGCGCGTGATGACATCCAGGTGCAGTTTGGCTGCTGGATGAATGATTTCGAGCGCCTGGGTCAGATGAAACAAACCATCGGTGCCGAGCATGTCTGCACCGGGATCGGATTCATCGAGGCTCCACAGGAAGACGAAGCGCTCAGGTGCTTCATCCGCGCAGGATTGCAGCAGTTGCTTCCAATCTTCGGGTGCCTCGGCACGCAGCGTGAATGCATCCACTCCTTCTGAATTGAAGACTGTGCCACGATGCGCGATGCGACAGCGCACGCCGCTGAGGCGGAGCTGGGTGGCTAGGTTTTCCCCAAGACCGGATGAATCAGCGAAGACGAGCCAGGACTTCTCGGTTGGCTCATTTTTAACAACATCGGCCACAACAGGCGCGCTCCATGGCTTGCGGGCCATGAGGCCGATGAGGCTTTCGCCGCCTTGGGAGCGGATCAGGCCGGAGAGCGAAGCCGTTTCGCTGAAACCGGTTTCGCTGAGCACCTTTTGCCACTGCTCGCGTTCCAGCAGCGGATGATGCGGACGCAGATCGCGATCCGTGAAACGCCACCAACCGCTGGTGAGGCCGAAGACCGCGTTCAGCCACAAATGCGGCGTGGCTACATCAACAAACAGCAGACTGCCACCAGGGGCGAGGAGGTCATTGATATGGCGTAGCGCAACGCGGACATCGCTCACGGCATGGATGACGTTGGTGCCGAGAATGATGTCGAAGGAGTTGAGATCGAACTCTTGCTCGTTGCCCGCCTTTTCGAGATCAAATGGGTGAAACTCGACCTCGGGATAGGCGGCCAACTTTTGACGCGCAGCGGGGAAGAAGGCAGCGGAGACATCGCTGAACACATACGAATGCACGCCACGCTCAATGAGCGGCAGCACCTGTGATGCGAGACCACCGGTGCCAGCGCCAATCTCCAAAATGCGCAATCCGCGCCCTTCAGGAAGCTGACGCGCAGCCTCCGCCACCGCGCTGCCGATGGCAGCGAGCCAGGGACTCGTGACGAGACCATCGCCATAAAATTGATCGAGCAAATCAGCACCGCCGCTAGTGAACAAGACCTGCACGGCCTCCTTCTCGCCACGCATGATGGGGCCGAGATCCGCGCACGTTGCGCCGCAGAGCAGCGCCTCCGGCAGATGGCCCGGATACTTGCCGAGACTCTCGCTGAGCAGTTCAGAAGCGGTGTCTGCCGCTTCGGTAAACTCGGGAGTGGTTTGATAGCCACCCTGCTCTTTGGTGAGTAGATTCAGTGACACCAAGTTGTCCGCGAGTTGTTCGAATGAGCGGTGCATGGACTCCGCTACGCTGAGCGACTCGGCGGTGAAGATTTCATCTTCGGTGCAGCCCGCCCCCATATCTCGCAGACCGCTTGCGACTTGCGCAGCGGTTAGTTTGTCGCCTGCGGCACTCGCGGCATCCAGATTGCCACGACCACGCATGTCGAGCACTTCATCCAGTGCGTGCTGCGCCACTTCATGCAGCCGGGTCAAGGCCAGAGGAGCAGGTGAAGCGGACCGAGATCCCGTGGGACGATTTTCCCAGGCAATGTGGTAAGTCACATCGCGGCCTTTGCCGGTTTTTCCTGTGCGCTTGGCTCCTTCCACACTGATGGCACGGAAGCCGTCAATGCGGACGCAGGGCCGTCCTGATTCGTCAAACAAGTCGATGCCGCCTTCGACAAATTCATCGTTAGCCTGCTTCACACCCGCACGCACGAGACTCGACGCTCCAGGCGAACGCAAGAACAGGATACGGGCAAAACGCACGGGAAGTCGAAGACCGGCAGTGCGGCCTTCAATCGTCGCAGCACCTGCGGAGAAGATTTGCAACGCGCCGTCAAAGAGCACAGGATGCAGCGGATACTCAGCCGCACGCTGCGCAATTGCTGCACCCAACGAAACACGACCTGAGGACTTGCCAGTGCCTGCGGAAAGTTCGCGGATGGGGCGGAATTCCTCGCCGTAGCGCAGGCCCATATCGGCCATGTGGCCGTAGAAGGTGTCGAGGCCGACGGTTGGTGAAGTGGATGTCTCCCAAGCTGATGTGGCGAAGGATGACTCGGTGCGTTCGCCGCGCATGGAGCCAACGACATGCGTGGACCATGAGGCACCGCTGTCAAAGCGGCTCTGGATGCTGAACGTGCGCTCCGCAAGATCATACGTCAGTTCCAGCAGCAGGCCGGATGGCGGATCAGGCAGGATGAGCGGTTTGCGGATCTCGAAGTCTTCGATGACGAAAGCTTTGCCCTCAAACAATTGCACACCGGCTTCGAGCACCATTTCGACAAAACCAGCAGCGGGAAAGATGATGAGGTTTTCGACACGGTGATCCTTCAAGAAGGCCATGTGACGATTGTCTAGCCTCGTGATCCATGTCGGTGTGGCGCGTGCGAGCCGGATATCGAGCAAGCCGCGACCGCCAGGAGCCAGGCGACCTTCGCGCATGTCGGCGGACTCATTCCACCACCGAGCTTTGTCCCACGAGTAGGTCGGCAGCGTCAGATGGCGTCTCGATGGCGTGAGCGCCTTGAAGTCGAGCGCCACACCGGCGAGATGCAGATCCATTGCAGTTTCGAGCAACGATTCATGCTCGCGCTCGCGCCGTGCTGAAGCCAACACCGTACTTTCGCCCAGACATTCTTGAATAGAACGCACCAACGCAGGATGAGCGCCGATTTCGAGCCAAACATCGACACCGAACTCTGACAATGCCCCAATCGCTGAGGCGAACTCCACTGGCTGTCGAACTCCGCGCGACCAGTGGCCCGCATCGCAAGATGCGCCATCGAGACGATGACCGGTGACAGTGCTGAAGAAGGGCAGCGTTTCCAGGGTTGGGGTGAGATCAGCCAGCGCTGTTTTCAAGGCGTCGGCGGCGGGCTGCATCATCGCATGATGAAAAGGATGACTCACTTGCAGGAAGCGGGCGAAGAAGCCATTCGATTCCAGTTCGGCGGCGATGACTTCAAGCGAGGTCTTCAAGCCTGACAGCGTCAGCGAGCGAGGGCCATTGAACGCGGCGATGCTCACCGTGCGGTCATGTTTAGCGATCACGGCGCGAGCTTCATCGGGACTCATGCCGACAGCGAGCATCGTGCCGTCGGCAGCAGCGCACTCATCCATGAAGCGTCCTCGAAGCACGATGATCTTCGCGGCTTGATCGAGCGTGAGTATGCCTGCGATGCAAGCAGCGGCGACCTCGCCAACACTGTGCCCAACAACAGCCGAAGGCTGAATGCCCCACGACTGCCAAAGCGCTGCGAGTGCCATCTGCATGGCAAAGATCGCAGGCTGCGAGATCTCAGTTCGCTGCATCTTAGATTCGGTCTCGGGGCGATTGAGCTCGTCCATCAGTGAAAACTTGGCCCATGGGCGCATGGCCTTGTCACAGGCCTCTATCATGCGATTGAAGACCGGCTCGTGTTGCATGAGTTCACGACCCATGCCCTGCCACTGCGGCCCCTGGCCGCTCATGACGAAGACGACACGCGCCGCCTTTTCGGGGCGAGGCGTGAAGGCGGTGCGCATGCGCGGACCGGGTTGTCCGGTCGAGAAGGCGCTGAGTTCCTGCACCATCTCGCCAATCGTGCGCGCGGTGAGCGCGAGCCGATGTGAGTGATGATTGCGCCGAGCACCGAGCATATAGGTCAGATCGGGGAGCAGTGGCGAGCTGCCATTCAGCTTCGAATGATCCTCCAACCACACGCTCAACTGCCAGGCCGAGGCACGCAGTGCCTCCTCGGAACGAGCGGAGAGCATCAAAGGCCAAGCGCGGCTTGCGTCAGCCGCCACATGAGCTCGATGCACCTGCATTGGTGCCTCCGAGAGGATCACATGGGCGTTGGAGCCGCCAAAGCCGAAGGAATTGATGCCTGCATGGCGAGTGGCTCCGTTTCCAGGAAAGGCCTCGTTTGCCACCGGCATACGCAGTTTGAGCGCGGTGAAGTCGATGTGCGGGTTTGGGGTCTCAAAGTGCAGACTGGCCGGAATGCGCGCGTGTTTGAGCACGAGCGCGGCTTTGACCAAACCGGCGATGCCGGAGGCTGTTTCCAAGTGGCCAAGATTCGTTTTCACCGAACCAATGACGAGAGGATTGTCATTTGTGCGGTCGGCACACAGAGCTTCGGCGAGTGCATGGGCTTCGATTGGATCTCCCACGGCTGTTCCTGTTCCATGCGCCTCGACATAGCCGATTTGCGATGGCTCGACGCCAGCGATCACGCAGGCATCACGCACGAGACGTGATTGGGCTTCCGGGCTTGGCAGAGAGATGCCATTCGTGTGGCCATCCGAGTTCACCGCAGAGCCGATGATCACTGCATGAATTGGATCGCCATCGGCGATGGCTTCCGAGAGTTTTTTCAAGAGCACCATGCCCGCGCCTTCACCGCGCACGAAGCCATTGGCCGAGGCATCGAAGGCCTTGCACTTGCCTTCGGGGGAAAGCATTCCGGCCTGCGAAAATCCGATAAAACCATCCGGCGTGATCATCACGGTGACACCGCCTGCCATCGCTGTTTTGCAATGTCCGGCCATAATGTGCTCGCAGGCCACATGCACGGCAGTCAGCGCGGAAGAACACGCGGTGTCCATCGCGATGCTCGGTCCGGTTAGGTTCAAACAATACGAAATGCGGTTGGCCGCGATGCTATGCGCGCTGCCGGTTGGCGTGTGAGCGCTGATGCCCGCGCGATCCGTGGACGTGTGTTGCAGGCCCTGGTAGTCATTATGCGAGATGCCGACGAACACGCCAATGTCCGTGCCCTTATCGAGATCGAGCACCAGGCCTGCGTCTTCGATGGCCTCATACGCCGTTTCGAGCAACAAGCGCTGTTGCGGATCAATGTAAGGTGCCTCACGCGGCGAGATGCCGAAGAACTGTGGATCAAACTGATCAATGCCTTCGATGAAGCCACCGCGTTTAGCGATGGTCTTGCCGACGATACCCGGCTCCGCATCGTAGAAGCGCTCCACATTCCAGCGATCCGCTGGCACATCACCCACGGCCTCGCGACCGTCTTCCAGCAGCTTCCAGAACGACTCCGCGTCATTCGCCCCACCCGGGAAACGGCAGCCGATCCCGATGATGGCTATGCCCTCCTTGTTTGGTGTGGCAGGCTGAGGCGACGAAGAGGGATGGGCGAGTGTGGGCATGTTCAAGAAAGGAATGATTTCACGGCCCCGCTGCATGAAGCCGCCTCCACCGTTCGGTCCGAATCAGGTGTGGGCTGTCTCACTACCCGACCCGCTGTTCATACGCCATGGGGTGAAACCCTACCTCGGCAGATAAGCATTGCCTGTGACCGCCGAATGAGACGATAGAAACGCTCTATGTGTGGCATTGCTGGAGTGATGGACCTGGCCGGGAGGCGAACGGTGTCCGAAGGTGTGGTCGAACGGATGGCGCGGGCGCTTATTCATCGGGGACCGGACGAAGAAGGCTTTCTCCATCGGCCCGGTGTGGCGCTGGCATCGCGGCGACTGAGCGTTGTTGGTTTGGCGGATGGGCAGCAGCCGATGTGCAATGAGGACCAGAGCGCGTTCACGGTCTTCAATGGTGAGTTCTTTGACTTTCCGGAGAAGCGCGCGGAGTTGGTGGGGCATGGGCATCAACTGCACACGCACTGCGACACGGAGATCATCCCGCACCTGTGGGAGGAAAGTCGTGAGGGCATGTTTGAGCGAATGCGTGGGCAGTTTGCGGTGGCGCTTTATGATGTGCATCGACATCAACTCACACTGGGACGGGATCGCTTTGGCATCTCGCCGCTGTATTGGACGCGTCAGGGCGACTGGCTGTTGTTTGCCTCCGAGATCAAAGGTCTGCTCGCTTCGGGCATGGTGACGGCAAAGGCCGATCTGCGTGGACTCGATCACATCTTCACCTTTGGTGCTTTGCCGGGACCGGTGACGTGTTTTGAAGGCATCAGGCTGCTGCCTGCGGGGCATTATTTGCAAATCACCCCGGGGGATGCTGAGCCGATCAAGGAGCGAGCGTACTGGACGATGGACTTCCCAAATCACGGCGATGAAAACCCTCAGGCCGATCCGCGCAAGCTGGTGGATGAGTTTGAAGACGTCCTGCTAAAGGCCGTGGACAAGCGGCTGCGCGCGGATGTGCCTGTAGGCGCTTATCTCTCGGGCGGACTGGACTCCAGCATGATCGTGGCAATGGCTTGCAAGCTCAAAGGCACCGCGATCAACACCTACACCATTCGCGTGGACGATCCGAAACTCGATGAACTCAGCGCTGCGAATAATACTGCCAAGTTCATCGGCACGAAGGCCCCTATTGTGCAGGAGTTTCGCGCCAGCGATGCGCTGGACATGTATCCGCAACTCATCCAAGCCGCCGAGGCACCCGTGATTGACACCTCCTGCGCGGCGCTGCTGATGCTGGCGCGTCGAGTTCATGCCAACGGTCAAAAGGTGGTGCTCACGGGCGAAGGCGCGGACGAATGGCTGGCGGGTTATCCTTGGTACAAGATCGCGAAGATCTTCGGAGCAATGGATGTCATTCCGGGCCTGCGACTGAGTGACATGGTGCGGCGTGCATTTCTGCGGCTGAACAAGGTGCCGCACTACCCAGCCGCGAGCCGGAAAATGTGGGAAGATGCTGTCGGTGGCCCGAATGCGTGGATTGACAGCTACGGCGTGCTGGCGCTCTCGAAGCTGCGCTTCTACGGCGAGCCGATGCGCGAGGTGCTCGCTGAAGCACGGCCTTGGGAAGATCTCGGAATGAATTTGGATCGCGCGAAGCACTGGAGTCCGCTGAATCGCAGCCTTTGGGTCGGTGCGCGAGTCACGTTGGCAGGGCATCTGCTGCAAGCCAAGGGAGACCGCGTGGCGATGCACTCCTCAGTGGAGGTGCGCTACCCGTTTCTGGATGAAGATGTGTTCGACTTCACCGCGAAGCTGCATCCACGTTGGAAGCTGAACGGTTTCCGCGACAAGCATCTGCTGCGCCTCGTCGCCGAGCGCTGGCTGCCCAGAGAGATCGCCCGTAGGCACAAGGTCATTTTCCGTGCGCCTCTGGACAGCTTTCACATCGATCCCGAGCCAAAGTTTGTGGGTGAACTGCTCAGTGAAGAATCGCTGCGTCACACCGGCTACTTCGATGTCGCCCAGGTGCGGCATTGGCGGAAGGCGTTTCGTGAACTGCGTGTTGGCTCACTGCCACGCCTCTCGGTGGAGATGGGGCTCGCAGCAGTGGTGGCAACGCAGCTATGGCACCACACCTTCATTGAAGGGACGCTCGCTGATCTGCCGACTTCAGTGCCCAACAATGCGTGGGATGTGCCTTCTGCGTTTTTCGCAGAATGACGTCAGGGCAGCTTTGCCAAGGCTTCGCTTCCACGTTGTTTCAACTCCGGATCGTCGTACTCCTTGTTGGGCATGGACAGCCCCTTTTCGATATATATCCGGGCCTCAGCGGGTTTGCCCATTTGGGCATAGGTTCGGCCCAGCTCAATGTAGTGCCGCAGGCGATTGGGATTGATGACGATAGCTTTCCCAAAACATGCAACAGCAGCCTCATTGGTCGAGTCCGCCATCTCCCCGTAAAAGAGGCTACCCAGCGCCCGCTTGAGCCCGCCGATATCGGCGTGGACTTGGTGCCAGCGGCCAAGCACATGCCACGCCGCATCGTTACGCGGATCAAGGAGAATGGCTCTCTCAACGGCGGCCTTGATTTTTGGCGCGGCCGCCACCTGTTCCTTGCTACTCTGAAGCGGCAGCATCTTACCAAAGGTGATCGCTGGTGACAGTTGCGCATCAGAGTCATTGGGTGCGATTGCCACAGCCCGCTGCCCATATTCTAGAGCGACACCTCCAAGCCTGAGTTTCTCTGGAATCGCCTTCGCCTCAGCCATCAGATGGCGATACTGTCTAGCGATGCTCAAAAGTAGTGGCACGTTAAGCGGATCGAGCTTTTCGGCTGGTAGATAGCACTCAAGAGCCTTAGCGGGCTGAGAAGCACGATCAAAGCCATCGCCGAGCCTGATGAGATCCGTGGCAACCTGGGCAAGACCTGCCACAGAGGTAAGAACCAAGACCATGATTGCGATCAAACGGTGCATAGGGTTAGAGAGGAGTTGCCAACAAGCGCCCAGCATTGATGAGTTCCGCCTCACTCAGAGGTGGGCCGATTAGCTGCAAGCTAGTGATCGGCAAAGACTTGCCCCTTGCGGGCATGGGAATTGGAACAGCCAAGGCCGGATTGCCTGCGAAGTTTACGGCCACTGTGTTTTGCATATCAAACACATGCCATTCAAAAACCGCATTCGAGCCCCAGAACGGCATCCGAGGCGGCAGATCTTGAAGAGTGGGAACCGCAATCAGGTCCACCTGCTTAAAGACGTCACGGAGTTCGCGTTGCCATGCAGTTTTTCGCTGCAGGGCCGCCTTGTAGTTGCCACGGTATTCCAGCTCTCCCGCCATGATTACCAGCTTCGTCAAAAGACTGACACCTTTCTTGTCGAGATACTTTTGATCACTCTGCCAACTGTCTCCTAGCGCTACCACCTTTCCATCATCTTCCGCTTGCAGCCATTTGAGCTTGAAGCGGTCATCGAGCCTGACCACCCTGAAGTGCTTGGCTCTCAATTCAGCATCAATGGCTTCGTCAATCTCTGGACTGGTTCCATCGAGATACAAGCGCCCAATCGTGATGTGACGTGCCAACGGCTTCTCTGCAACCGCCCGCTGATAGAGCGCCGAAAAACCGCGCTGCAGCAGATCCATTCCCCTCACCAAATAGCGGATGTCACGCGCCATCGGTCCGACTGTATCCAAATGTTTTGGCGAAATCGGGAACACTCCTCGAGTAGAGACGAGACCGAATGTCGTCTTCAACCCATAGATACCGGAGCAAGCCGCAGGCACACGGATTGATCCCCCTGTGTCTGTGCCAAAAGCTACGTCAGCCATACCAGTGGCCACGGCGATACCGGAGCCGCTTGACGATCCACCGGGGATGACATAGTTCTGCCCATCAAGGAAGCTCTTCGGACTGCCAAAGTAGCGGTTTTCACCCGAGACGGTTACCGCAAACTCAGTGAGATTGGTTTTCCCCACGAACTGCACTCCGCGCTCCCTCGCCAACCCCAGACATGGGGCATCCGCCTCTGCCGGTGGGCTGTTTTTGGCCAAATACTCGGAGCCGGCCGAGGTCACCCAGCCCTTCATGTCGATATTGTCTTTGACTGCCAAACGCAACTCCCGGTTGCCCGTCGGGACCTGCCAACGGCTGATAAATGCATGCTCGCGTGCACGCCTCAGCTGACTTTCCTGCGTTGCAGTGCAAGCGCTGAGACAACCCAACAGCAACGTGAAGAGAATTTTCATGCCTCGCTTTGTGGCATTATTTCCCATCAATGAAACAAGGTGCGGAATCTGCGACCGATCTTGTCGAAGGAGCGGTCAAGATGCAAACCGCCAAGAGTATTCACGCCCCTGCTCACCGCTTGCACCCCATCGTCGGCGAGCGCGGCAAGCTGGTGTTGGATGTCCTCCAGCATTCTCAAAGCGCGATTGCGGGGCGGAGGCGGCGTCAGTGCACGCGCGATTAGAACGGCAGCAATACCGAGACCAGCAACCAGCAGGACTGTTGCGCCGGGATGCTTGCGCACGCAGTTTTCGATCTGGGCAATGGACTGCGCTGGTGCGGTTGGCTGGGGTGTTTCGACGACGAGATCGTTGGGTGTGTTCATTCGGGTAAGGTGGGTGTCGGGTTCTGACAGAGGAGTTCCATGGCTTTAGTGATACCAAGGGATAGCAACAGGGGGCGCAGGATCGAGGCACCAACCACGGCTACGGTGCCCACCATTACTCGAGTGGGCAGGAGATTGATAAGCAGCCCCACCCCAATGGCAGCGGCGACGGCTTGGCCAGGCTCACGCTGGGCGAATTGCTTGACGCTCCCAAGCATTTGATGGAGGCAAAGGTCAACTGGTTTGACGGGAGGTTCCTGATTCATTCGTTCCAAGTAACCCCGTTCCATTATCTTTCGCTATGGGGTCTAACCCCACCTCGGCATCCGCCGATTGCGACACGGTTAGATTAAAGAAACGGTTCACGGACCTCGCAATCCTCAGTTCTTCGTCGGTGCAAATGACGCGCACGGTGGCACGACTGGTTTGCGTGGAGATCACGCCAGCAGAGACGGCGTTGCGCTTTTCGTCGAGTTCGATACCAAGGAAGTCGAGACCACGGCAGATGCGGGTTCTGACCTCGGGTGAATTCTCTCCGATCCCACCGGAAAAAACGAGGGTATCGAGCCCATCCAAGACTGCCGCGAAGGCACCGATCCACTTCTTTGCCTGATAACAAAAGAGCGCCACTGCTTCTGCTGAACGGGTATCCGAGGCCTCCTGATCCAACAGATCTCGCATATCGGAGCTGGTCTCCGAGATTCCCAACATGCCAGACTCATGATTGATCATACGGTCAAACTTGGTGGGAGACATCTTTTCTGAGGTCGACAGAAACGCCAACAGCCCAGGATCAAGATCTCCGGAGCGGGTGCCCATGACCAGACCTGAGGCAGGAGTAAAGCTCATGCTGGTATCAAGGCTCTCACCATCACGCACCGCAGCCAAGCTGGCTCCGTTGCCTAGGTGCGAGAGAATCACACGACCGCTCGTGGCAGCAGGATCACCGAGATGGGTGAGCTCTTCCATCAAGTAGGAATAAGACAAACCATGGAAGCCGTAGCGCTGCAAGCCAAGGGCCTCGTAGCGTCTGGGAATGGGCAGCAGCTTCGCAACGCGTGGCATGGCACAGTGAAAGGAAGTATCAAAGCAGGCCAGTTGTGGCAAATCCGGGTGCCGGTGATGAAGCGCCTGGATCAGGCCAAGCTCTTGCGGCAAATGATCCGGGGCATAAGGCTTGATGCGGTATAACTCCCCCACCAAACTGGTCGTGACGAGCGTGGGCTCCGCATGGTCCATCCCATGCACGACTCGATGACCCACCGCTCGGACGCCATCGAAGACCTGTCTTTCCTCCAGCCAATCCAGCAAAAATTCAGCGGCCGCCGCATGGTTATCCACAGAGATGGTCAGACTATCCTGCTGATCCCTGCCCTGATCATTGAAGAGGAGATGGGTGCCCTCCAGGCCAATACGATCAATTTTGCCGGACAACTCAAGCTGCAAGGGATGTCCAACGCGATAGACGGCGAATTTGATGCTGGATGACCCAGCGTTGACGGTGAGGATGCGTGCGCTCGTAGAGTTCATACTCGGCGAGGTTCTCAACGCGTAAGCAGATCCTTGTTTTTAGCCAGCAAAGCTGCCTGGAGCATTTGGTCATGCTCAGCCTCTCTGACGCCTTCCTCATAAAGTTGTGCGCTTTCACTCAGTCCCTCTTCGCTCTCGTCCTCACTGGCAGACTCGGGTGCCTGAATTCCACTCGAACCCGGCACAGGATCCCAGCGCTGTGTCTCGGGGACGGATTCCAGCAGGGCTTGGTGGGGGTCCATTGCAGAGCCTCCGGTTAACTCCCGGCGAGCCTGCTCGTACTCCGCCTCGGTCGCAGCGTGCCCGGCGATCAAGGCCAATTCATTCGCGCGCTCCTCCAGCATCTCAGCGCTGATTTCCCCGACTTCCTCAGAGTTGACGGTCATTACACCCGTGTTGAGGGGATTTCTATTTGTGCTTTGCATCATAAGACAATTCCTTGGCAATTCGTTATTGTGCTCCAGTCTAGGGCAGCCTGAGTTCAGGGGTCGGCCTTCGACAATTCTTGCTTTCTCCCTTCCACCCTACTTTCAAACCAACTTGGCAGATCAGTTTCGGGATGAGTGAGAAGGTAGGCATTCATCTCCAACGCGTTAGCTCTCGACCAAAACGGGGCTATCCCCGTTTCGCTATCGGCCACGACTGACATTGGCTCTTCACCAAGAGGATTTGAGCCAGCGTCCATGGTTATGAAGAGGCTGGGCCTTACCTTGAAATGAGGACTGATGCCTCAGGCTCAAAACACTCCTTCACATACGCAACGATCTGCCGATTCGTTAGCTTGTCTGCAGTTTCGAGGTTCACCCTCCGGTCACTGGGTTTCTCGGCCTCAATACGCTTGATCAGTTCCCCTTTAGCTTCACCGGGCCCCATCACGAGCAAAGACTGGGCATCGTGAACATACCCGATGACTGCATCATAGAATGTGTTCAATTGATGGTAGAACTTCCGATCTGTCACATCGTCAGCCTGAGTCAGCAGCGATTCGTGAGATTCGGTGCTCCGCACACCATCGGCACGACTCGGCTGTCGGTCCGCGTGGGAGAGCACTTCTCTAATATCAGGCTCGCCATCGGATAGGCGCACAATAACTGCTCTTCGATGGTCGATCCAAAGTCCGACGTTGTTCTTCGAGTGCATAGGGGTTCTGATCTGGATTGAGGTTTGGCGGGGAGGGGTTGCTACTTCCGTTCAGCGTCGATGCGGGCCTTCTCTGCCGTGGCCGCGGCCTCCACCTTCTTGGCATCTGCCTCTAACTGAGCCTGGGCAGCTGTCTTTTTCGCCTCAATCTCAGCCTTATACGCTGCCGCAGCAGCATCAGTGCTCTTCACCGCATCGGCGGCGGCTTCGTCAACCGCCTCCTTGTTCTCTTCGATTCCCTTATTTGCCGCTTCGGTCCTGACATCTACGGCAGCTTTTTCTTTGTCGCAGGATGCGAGGGTGAGTGAGAGGAGGGCGAGCAGGGTATATGGAGTGTATTTCATGTTATTTTTGGTTTGTGGGTTTGCTGTTTGTTTCTTTCCGGGGAAGGCAGGGTCAAATGCGTCCCATCAAGAGAAGGACGATAAGGATCACGATTATGAGCCCTGAACCGCCACTAAGGAGATGGTTGCCGCGGTGAAAGCCGTAGCCGCCGCCACCGAGCAGCAGGAGAATGAGAAGAATGACAAGGAGGTTCATAGTGGATTCACGGTTGGCGCTCAGGTTGAGCGATTGTGATGCCACCCATAATCCCACGGGCACCGCCTGTGAAATGGGGTGTTCACCCCAGAATGATGAGGTGAGCGAACTGCCACCATGCCCAGCGAGGAATTACGTCAAACCGTTGGGTGCACCTGCCACAGGCACCCCCTAACCAGTGGCACCAGGGCCGATGGTAGTTTGAAGGAAGTGTTCTTACCGTGGGACTTAGATCGTCGTCTCCTGCACGCTGCTCTCGATAATGCCTGTCGCTATCGCGTGGCGGGTGAGACTGGCGGTGTCGTGAATATCGAGCTTATCCATGAGGCTTTGGCGATGTTTCTCCACCGTCTTCACACTGATGTGCAGCTCCGCTGCTGTTTCCTTGTTCGCCTTTCCCTCGGCGATCAACTGGAGCACTTCCATTTCGCGCGGGCTTAGGTGGGAGGCATCCTTCTTCGCGTGCAGGTCACCCCGCGTCTTTGCTTTGTTTTCATGATGCCGTAATCGCTTTGAGATCAACGGACTGAGACAAATTTTGCCCTGATGCACTCGCCTGATCGACTCCGCCAAAACATGCGCCGCAGACTGCTTGATGAGGTAACCCTTTGCGCCAAGAGCCATGACTTGCTCCACATACGCATCATCGCTGTGCGCGGAGAGAATGAGAATCCTTGTGTCCGGTAGTTCGTGAAGAATCTGACGTGTTGCCTCAATGCCATTGAGTAAAGGCATCGCGATATCCATCACGACCACATCCGGTCGCAGCTGCCTTGTGAGCTCAAGGACGCGGCGGCCATCGCCGGCCTCAGCGATGATCTCAATGTCACGCTCTGTCTTGAGCAGGGCGCGGAGGCCTTCGCGCACGATGAGATGGTCTTCGGCCAACAGCACGGTAATGGGGATCATGAGATTTCTGGAGGGTTCATTTTTGCGAATTTGGACCTGCGTTTCGGGGCGGCTGATCTGCCTATGGGAATCGCCACCAGCACTGTCGTGCCCTTACCAGGAGTGGACTCCACAGCAAAAGTGCCACCAACCATCTGGACGCGTTCCCTCATGCCCAAAAGACCCAAACGTGTGCAGTTCTTTGAGAACCGAATGTCATCAACAAGGAACCCCTTGCCGTAGTCTTGGATCTTCATCGTCACGCCCCCCTCCCCTTTGGTAATCGTGATCGCCACCCTGGGTGATGCCGCGTGCTGCACCACATTGCTGATTGCCTCCTGAACGACTCGGTACAGAACTGTGCGCATCACGCCATCAAGCGCTTCGATTCCAACAAACGCTTTCAGGGTGATTCGGATGCCCGTCGCCTCCATGACCCCTTTCAGGTGAGATTGCAGGGCGGGCATCAAACCCAGATCATCAAGGACCGCCGGGCGTAAGTCGCGGGCAAAGCGGTGGACGATGTTCACGGATTTTTCCACGATGCGCTGGGTCGTGGCAATCTTCCGATGAAAATCCTTCGTGTTCGTGGCCGCCTGCGTCTTCAGCGTAGCCAACCGCAAATTGATACCGGTCAGCGCCTGCGCAATGACGTCGTGCAGCTCGCGACTGATCCGCTTCCGTTCCTCTTCCTGAACGGACAAAAGCCGCCGTGAGAGCAGGCGGAGCTCTTCTTGCATCTCGCGTGAATGCTGGAGCAACTGGCTTGTCGTTTGCTCACTGGTTCGCAAGGATTGCTCCACCTCTTTACGCTGGAGAATCTCCGCCTTCAGCTCCTCGTTGGACGCGGCTAGCTCCTTCGTCCGACGTGTCAGCGTGGCGATCATCACCTTCAGGTGATTCTTTGACTCCCGCGCGCCACGGTGGGTATCCTCAATGGGCACGATGACCTCAGCGAAGAACAGTGCCCCACGCCGACTCTTGGCCAACCGCTCAGACGCGCCCTCCACCACCGATACGGATTCGCTCACCCCGAATTCATGGATTTTGGCAATTTCCAAGGTATCCAAGCCCAAAGCCATTGCCCGCTCGCCAAGACTGCGTGCCGTCGAAAGGTTAGTGACTGCGGAGTGGTCGAGGTGCTTGCGCAACTCAACCCAGTAGCTTGATTTAAACGCAGACAATTTAGCTATCATGGGTGAGGCCAAGTTGACGGGAATATTGACGAATGGTTTCGGCGGATTTTTCCACCAAGCGCTGCGTCGCACTGATTTCTTTGACGATAGCCACATTGTTCGCACTCACCTCACTCTGCAAGGCCAACAGTCGAATGTGAATCCCCAGCAATGTCTGGGCAATCTCATCCTGCAATTTGAGGCTCATCCGTTTTCTTTCTTCCTCATTCGCCATGAGGATCTTTCGCGCTGTTACCTTGAGGTGAATCTCCAGTTGCAGTGATTCGGCCAGCAAGGACTGCGCAGCAACCTCGCTCGCAGCAAGCGCTACCTCAGCCACCCTGCGTTCGGCGTGCTGATGCTTCACGTTCTTCTTGGTTTCAGCGAGATCGGATAGAGTTTGGTCCAGCGATCCGGTCACTGCTCTCAGTGAAACCACGGTTCCAGGAGTGTCCGCAATGACGGCTACAGAAGCCTTAAAAAATCGCGTTGCCCGAGTCGTGATCGCGCTTTTTTCCTCCGGCGTAGTTTTGGCATGAATCAGCGACGCGAGAGCTTGTTCGTGGAGCTTTGCTAGGTCGAGTGCGCCCAATTTCATTGCCAGCGCCTCGGACCCCAAATTGTAGGCGGTCTTGATCGAAGAGTCGCCCCTTTCTATGCAATAGGCATGAAGAGCCCTTTTGTAACGTTCTAACAGTGAGCTTGGGAGGTGCATGGTCGTTCATCATCCTCATGCGATTGATGTGGGCTATGGAACCGTCACTCAGAATCAACGCCACAGTCCCGCTCAATGCGGGGACAGAATATGGGGTATAACCCTACTTTTCGCCTTTGGGATCCCGCTTCCTGCGCGGCATTTATTGTGGCTCGTAGAGCCTAAACAAGCCGGAGTGATCCAAGTCCCCGAATCCCCTTTCATGCACAAATTTCTCCCACTGCGCTAGCGAGTTCTTCAGCGTGGGAGAGTCCAGACCGACGGAGTCGGCGAGCTGCGCCATCAGACGCACATCTTTGAGTTGGAGCTCTGCGCGGCCCCCTGGCGCAAAATCGCGGCGCACCATGCGGTCGCCATGGAGGTCTAAAATGCGGCTTTCCGCAAACCCTCCGAGTAAGGCCTTGCGCACAAGTGCAGCATCGACCCCCGACAATTCCGCTAAACGAAGCGCCTGCGCGACTGCGTCGATGGTTTGGGCCACGATGAGCTGATTCGCCAACTTCGTGACCTGTCCACTGCCGCTGGCACCAAGGTGGGTGATGTTTTTGCCGCACACCTGGAAGATCGGGAGCGCCCGCCGAAAATTCGCCTCGCTGCCACCGGCCATGATCGTCAGCGACGCTGCCTCCGCGCCGACCTGTCCACCGGAGACCGGCGCATCGACCCAGTTGACTCGTTCCGCGAATGCTTTCGTCTCTGGGACTCCTGTTGTTCCAAAATCGATGATCAGCGCGTCTTTGTGCAGCCCTTCGATCAGTCCACCCACCCCGAAGACCACCTTTTCAACCACATCGGTCATCGTCAGGTTAATGCAAATCACGCCGTCGCCGATCTCGCGGGCAAGTTCTGGGAGACTGGCCGCACGACGCATCCCGAGCGCTACAGCGGCCTCAGCTGGTGCATCACTGCGGTTCCAGACGTGGACTTCGGCTCCGGCCTCGTGCAAATGGCGTGCGTTCGCCCGGCCCATATTTCCGAGTCCGACGAATCCGATCTTGTGTCCTGCGAGGGGTTTGTCCATGGTTGGGCCACTTCACCGCATTCGTCGGTGCAATGCAATCTTCCCCTTCTCCTTTTTCTTCAATTCTAGATCCATGAAAATCATCATTACCGGCGGCGGCGGCTTTTTGGGCTCTCAGCTTTGTCAGCAAATTCTCGAACGCGGTACGCTGTGCGGCAGACCTGTGGAGAAGGTTGTTCTTTTGGACGCCTTTTTCCGTGCTGAATCCACCGATCCAAGAGTGCAGCAAATCACGGGTGACATCGGAGATCGCACAACGGTCTTTGAGGCAGTCGGGCCAGAGGTGGATGTCATTTTTCACCTCGCCTCCATGGTCAGTGGAGAATGCGAGGAGCGATTTGACGATGCCCTGCGCGTCAATCTGGACGGAGGCCGGAATGTCTTTGAGGCAGCCCGAGCTGCGGTTGGGCGACCCGTGGTGGTATTTGCGAGCAGCGTGGCCTGCTACGGCGGGTTGGACATGTCGCAAATGATGTCCGACCTCACAAAGCAGCTCCCGCAGACGACCTATGGCATGACAAAGGCGATGTGCGAGATGATGGTCAATGATCACACGCGCAAAGGCCATTTTGACGGGCGCAGCGTTAGGCTGCCAACCGTCATCGTGCGTCCCGGCAAGCCGAACGCTGCGGCATCCAGTTGGGCCAGCGGGATGTTCCGCGAACCGCTAACCGGCGTGCCGTGCGCGCTGCCGATCCGTCGCGACCAGGCGCATCCCATGACAGGCTACCGCACGGTGATCGATTCATTCATCGCCATGGCTGAAGTGCCCGAAGAACGTCTCGGAAAAGATCGCGCCTACGTCCTGCCAGCGCATCGGGTCACGCCAGAGATCGCTGAAAGAGTGATCCAGGAAGTGGCGGCAGCGCGCGGGATCACGCTGGGGCCGATTGAGGATGCGTTTGATCCGAGAATCCAAGGCATCGTGGACAACTGGCCCCAGGTGGTCGATGGCAGCCGGGCGGTTGAGATCGGGATGCCGAAGCCGCCGGAGCTAAAGACCATCGTTCAGCAGTTTGTGGACGATTTTTTGGCGTGAATGCCCTGATGTCTCCGGGATCTAAGGCCAGTTTACAAGTCCTGTTTCCTGTCTAGTCTGGTCGGATATGGCAGGTATCGGTGATTGGATTCAGGCGGCGCGGCCAAAGACCTTGGGCGCTGCAATTGCACCCGTGGCGGTGGGCTCGATATTGGGCTGGAAGATCGGTGGGGAGTTCCATTGGCGTTTGCTCTTCTTCACGTTGGGCAGTTGCATGGCGCTACAGGTAGCAACGAATTTTTTCAACGATGCCATCGACTACGTGAAGGGCAGCGATACCCATGCGCGCCTTGGCCCGCGTCGTATCACGGCCGCCGGGGCGGCAAGCGTGGGCGGGGTGATGAAGGCCGGATGGTTGCTGCTTCTGGTCGCCACCTTCTTGGCGATGCCCCTTTTTGAACTGCGGGGCTGGCCGATTCTTTTGATCGGGATCCCATCGCTCTACTTTTGCTACGGTTACACTGGTGGGCCGATGCCTCTGGCCTACCGAGGGCTTGGGGAGTTGTTCGTGATTTTGTTCTTTGGTTTCGTGGCCGTGCTAGGCTCTGCGTTTGTGCAGTCGGGGGAATGGTATGAGGGCGCGCTGGTGGCAGGCCTACAGATCGGATGCTTTTCGACGGTGCTCATCGCGATCAACAACCTCCGCGATATCGAGGAGGATACCCGGAGTAAAAAGCGCACGCTGGCGGTCCGGTTTGGCGAAACTTTTGCACGCATGGAGATCACTGGGCTGATCGTGCTTGGGCACGGGGCGGGCCTCTACTGGTGGGCCCATGACGCACCGAAGGTTTTCACGCTGCCACTGATCGTCCTGCCGGTCGGTGCCATCTTGGTGCTGAAAATTTTTTCCACCCGCCCAGGGCCTGCCTACAATCGCTTCCTGGCACTGGCAGGCATGCAGCTTTTGGCTTTCGCGGCACTGATGTGCGTCGCGATCTACCGCTGCCCTGCCCTTACCAGCCATTGATTTTTATGGATGCGATCTATGTCTGGGACTATGCGCTCCGCACCAAAGTGGCGCTGAATTCCGCCACCCAACGTCGCGTCTTTGAAGGCTCCCTGATCCGTCATGCCGGTGGTTTCGGATGCGTGCATCCGTGGCCCGAATTTGGCGATGCCCCCTTGGCCGAACAAATGGCTCTGCTGGCCGAGGGCCGACTGACGCCCGTCACCGAGCGAGCCCTCCACTGCGCAATCCTTGATGGCGAAGCCCGGCGGGCGGGAGTCAGCCTCTTCGCAGGCCTGGAAATCCCTCGCAGCCATTGGTCGTGGAGTTTTTCGCATTCAACGAATGACCAAATCGCCCGGGTGATCCATGAAGGCTGGCCCGCCATCAAGGCCAAGGGGCTGGTGCATCATGGCGAGACCTCACGCTTCCTTGAGGCATGCTGCGCCGTTGCGGGTGACACTCCTTTGCGGCTTCGGGTGGACTTCAACGGCTGTCTCGACATGGCTTCCTTTAGCCGCTTCATTGAGTTCATGCCGCTCAAGGTCTATCGACGACTCGATTTTGTAGAGGACCCATTCCCCTACGACCCTGACATGTGGAATGCGATGCGTGATCGCTGGGGCGTCCGGCTCGCACTGGATAAAGGATGGCGCGATGGAACGACAGGGTTCGATGCCGTCGTGGTCAAGCCTGGACGTCGCAACTGGCGCACCGTCGCGGACCGACACCCGGATCAACCGCTAGTCCTCACATCGGCCATGGATCACGCCATCGGCCAGATGTATGCGGCCTATGAGGCAGCAGTGGCTCGGCAGGAACTGGGCGAACGAGTCGATCTTTGCGGCCTCTGCACACACCACTTGTTTGAGCCAGACGCCTTCTTTGAGCGGATCGATGCCCAGGGCGGCTATCTCTCACCGGACACCATCGGCGGCGGCCTGGGCTTTGGCGATATCTTGGAGGGCCTGCCGTGGAGACGCCTACACTAGATATTGCCGCCTTTTGGGAGTCCGGCGACACCCACATCGCGGTGCCGCCTGATATGGCTGAGCCAACCGGACTGCGCGATTTCGTTCACAGCGAATTTGGCCACAGCGGATGGTGCCTCTTTCAAACGTCAGGTACAACCGGGGAGAGAAAGTGGGCAGCCCTGACCAAGGAAGCATTTCTCATCTCTGCCGCCGCCATGAATGAGCACTGCCAAATGACCGCCGCAGATCGATGGATGATCGCCCTACCAGAGCATCACGTGGGCGGCTTCGCGATCAATGCCCGAGCTTGGCGAGCGGGCTCTCCAGTGATGCGTTACCAGGGCAAGTGGGATCCTATTCGATTTCATGCGGAATGCGAAGATGGCCGCGCGACAGCAGTATCACTTGTGCCAACCCAGGTCCATGACCTGGTGACGGCTGGCCTGCGTGCGCCCGAGAGACTGCGCCTTGTGCTGGTGGGAGGCGGACTTTTGCGCGGCGATCTCGCCCAACGCGCCCGTGAGCTCGGATGGCGGGTACGCACCACCTATGCGATGACCGAGACGGCATCGACAGTGGCGTGTTCTGCGATTGATGGTGACACTCAAGATGCACTGGAGGTGCTGCCGCACTGGATCGCGAGTGAAGGACCCGATGGGCTCTTGATGCTCAAAGGACCCGCTTTAGCGAAAGGCTACATCTGCGCCACACCTCAAGGATGGACCTGGCAAGCACTGATGATTGAGGATGACTTCGCCACACGGGATCGCGTCTCCCTGTGGCGAGAAGGTGCCCGTCAATGGATGCGCTTCATCGGTAGGGCCGGATCTTTCGTGAAGATCCTGGGGGAACTGGTGGCGATCGATGCGCTCGAACCCTTGTGGCAGAAGAATGCCGCAACAGTGGGAATCACGGGACGGCTGGCCCTCGTCGCAGTGCCCGATGCCCGCCAGGAGGCACGCCTCGTCCTTTGCGCAGACGCCACCATCCCAGACAGCCACCTCGGAAGCTTGATGGAGTCCACAAATGCTGAAGTGCGAGCCTTTGAACGCGTCAGCGAAATCATGCGAGTGAGTGATTGGCCGCTAACGGACCTCGGAAAAGTCATCAAGACCGAACTTGAGCGACGTTGGCTGGGTAGCGCACCGGAATAGCGCGCAGCCTTGGGCGCAGAAATGTTCTTGCGCAAAGCCATAAACGCGGCAAAAATTCGCGCCCTCTTTTGGGGTCGTGATTTTATGCATCCCGACGTCAGAAGGGTGACCTCCGTTTCAACCTCAACAGCCTGACACGACATGCCTGCTAAACCCAAGCCTTCCCCAAAGAAGAAGACCGTGGCAAAAAAAACCGCTCCTAAAGCGGCTACAAAGCCAGCCCCAGCGAAAAAGCAGACCAAGCCCGTAAAGGCTGCGGTGAAACCAAAGGCCAAACCCGTTTCCAAAAAATCCGCCAAAGCCCCGGCCCCGAAAAAGAAGCCAGCACCCGTAAAGGCGGCCCCTGCGAAAAAGAAACCCGCCCCCGCAAAAGCGGCTCCGGCGAAGAAAAAGATCGCACCCGCAAAAACGGCTCCTGCCAAAAAGAAGCAGCCGAAGGCTAAGGCACCCGCCCCAAAAGCCCCTGTGAAAAAATCTCCGGTCAAATCCCCCGCAAAAGCCAGCAAGCCCGCCCCCGCGAAAACTCCTGCCAAAGCAGCCAAGCCTGCTAAGCCCGAAGCCAAGAGCGCCCCTGCAAAGAAGGAAACGCCGGCTCCGAAGGCAACCAAACCTGCTGCGCCAGCAAAGGCAGAGGCCCCTGCGCCAGCACCCGCACCCGCACCCGCGCCAAAGACCAAGAAGTCCGACTCCAAAAAGTCGAGCGCAAAGACACCCCCAGTGATTTCTGGCGGTCCCCTGGCTAAAATGCCCCGCCGCGTCATTGAGGAAGAATCCGAGATCACCATTGAGCCCTCCAAAGGCCCAGTGAAGATGACCCCCTTCCTCAAGAAGCAGAAGCAAAACCTCATCGAGCTTCGTGACTCCCTCCTCAACACCATCGATGGTGTGGCCAGCGAGAGCCTGAACAGCGACGGTGGTTCATCCTCCGCCTTCGGCATGCACCAGGCAGATGCTGGCAGCGATGCGTATGACCGCGACTTCGCCCTCAGCCTTCTGGGCAAGGAACAGGACGCCTTGTACGAAATCAACGAGGCCCTGAAGCGCATCGAAAACGGCACTTTTGGTATTTGCGAGATGTCCGGCAAGCGCATCCCTGAGGAGCGCCTCGAAGCCCTCCCCTTCACCCGCTACACCGTCGAAAGCCAGAGCCGCATCGAACGCGACCAGTTTGGCGGACGCTGGGGCTCCCGCCCACAGCGCTCCCTCTTCGGTCTTGACGATGCTTCTGAGGAGGGCGACGACTCTTCTGACGAAGAGGAAGGTGAATCGCTTGACTTCAAACAAGAGTAGGATAGCATCCCGACCCCCCTGAGAATTTATGCCGCGAGATATCATCATCCTTGAATGCACGGAGGCCAAGGCCGCCGGGCTACCCACGTCCCGTTACGTGACCACCCGCAACAAGAAGAGCGTCCGCACTCCGGGCCGCTTGGAAAAAGTGAAGTTTAACCACTTCATGAAAAAGCGCACTCTCCACCGCGAGATCCGCTAGTCCGGGGTCAGCCTTCCTACAAAGACACTCATGCAACCGAAGACCAAAGAACGCCTCATCTCTTTTCGCCGCAACAACCGCCGGCTCCCACGCCGTCGTCTCGACGTGCCGCTTGAAAAGCTGAACTATCTGAACCCAGAGATCCTCGCCCGTTTCACTTCCGAAACCGGTAAGCTGATCCCCCGCCGCATCACTGGCGTGCCAGCATGGCTGCACCGCAAAATCACCCGCGAGGTGAAGCGTGCACGCGCCGTCAACCTGATGCCTTGATCTTGGCTGCCTCAGTGGCCCTTTGAAACCTCCTTTCCCACTGTTGCCGCCAGGTGACAGTGGGATTTTTTTCACCCCTTTTCCGATGGCTTCCCTTACCGACACGCAAAACGAGCACGACAACCGCCGCATCCCCATCGACCGGGTCGGCGTCCGCAACCTGCGCTTCCCCCTTCGTATCCGAGATCGCGATCAGGCAGAACAGCACACCGTCGCCACCGTCGCCCTCGCCGTCGATCTGCCCCATCAATACAAAGGCACCCACATGAGCCGCTTTGTGGAGGTCCTCCACGCGCACGGCACAGAACTCACCGTCGCCTCCATGGCCGGGATGCCCAAGGAACTGCTGTCCCGACTTCACGCAGAAAAGGCCCACGTCGAGTTCCGCTTCCCCTATTTCCGATCCAAGGCCGCACCCGCCACAGGCGCGAAAGGCTTGCTCGACTACGGCGTGGTCTTTGAAGTGAATGCAGATGCCGACAAGACGGACTTTGTCGTCACGGTCGAGGTGCCCGTCACCACCCTCTGCCCCTGCTCCAAGGCCATCAGTGCCCGCGGTGCCCACAATCAGCGCGGGCTCGTCACGCTCTCCGTCCGCTTCACTGATCCCGTGTGGATTGAAGAACTGATCGAGCTGGCAGAAACCAGCGCCAGCAGCCAACTCTACAGCGTGCTGAAGCGCCCCGATGAAAAGCTCGTCACTGAGGCGGCCTACGATAACCCCGTCTTTGTCGAAGACCTCGTCCGCAACATCGCCGTCAAAGCCAACGCCCACCCCAAGATCACTTGGTATCGAGTCGAGGCTGAAAACTATGAGTCAATCCACAATCACAACGCCTGGGCCGTCGTCGAAAAGCACAAGCAGGACTGATTTGTCGATAAACTCTATCTGGAATACACTATTTAATTGCAAACAGGCCGTTTGGTGTCACTTTCAGTCTGTTAGAACCCTTCAAGCAAACCCCACCGCGCCCTCTTTCTCATGTCCAAAGCCTCAGTAGAAGACATCAAGCTCGCCTCCAACGGCCTCCGTGGCCAGATCGCCGAACAATTCGCAGACACCAGCCTGACCCATGTGCCGGATGACTCCAACGTCCTCCTCAAGTTCCACGGCAGCTACCAACAGGACGACCGCGACCTGCGTGCCAAGCTCAATAAAGAGGGCAAAGAAAAAGCCTGGAGCTTCATGATTCGCAGCAAGATGCCTGGTGGACGCATCACGGCCAAGCAGTGGCTCATTCACGACGCACTCTGCACGAAAGCGGTCGGCACCATGCGCCTGACCAATCGCCAGGGCATTCAGCTCCACGGCGTCCTGAAAGGCGGCCTCAAAGAGGTCATCCAAAACGTCTGCCACAGCGGCCTTTCCACCATGGGAGCCTGCGGCGATGTCGTGCGTAACACCATGGGTCCAGCGGCACCGATCAAGAACGCCGTGCACGCCGATGCCCAAACGCTGACGGAGGAAATCAGCCAACGCTTTCTCTGGCGCAGCCAAGCCTACGCGGACATCTGGCTGGATGGTGAAAAGCTAGAGCCGAATTGGGCCGCCGCGCCAGAAGTCACGCCCGAAGTCCGTGCCGTCACCGCCGCCACAGACAGTGATGATCCGATCTACGGGAAGGTTTACCTGCCCCGCAAGTTCAAGATGGCCGTCGCCATTCAACCCTGCAACGATGTGGATCTTTACAGCCAAGACGTCGGCTTTGTGCCTCATGTCGTCGATGGTCAGGTCGAAGGCTATACGATCACCGTTGGTGGCGGATTTGGCATGAGCCATGGCCAGCTCAGCACGCGCCCCTTCCTTGCCCAACCGCTTTTCTACGTCAAGCGCGCCCATGTCGTCGATGCTACCGAAGCCATCGTCACCACGCAGCGCGACCACGGCAACCGCGTCGAGCGCAAAAACGCGCGCATGAAGTACACCGTGCAGACCATGGGCATCGAGGCCTTCCGCGCCGAAGTCCAGCGTCGCCTGCCCGGCATTGAGACCTTCCCAGCCAAGGAACTCCAATTCGATAGCGTCGAAGACGACCTCGGTTGGCATGAACAAGGCGACGGCAATTGGTATCGCTGCGTCTTTGTCAGCATGGGCCGCATTGCGGATCCTGAAGGCCAGCCCCAGTACCGCAGCGCTTTTGCAGAAATCGCCCACACATTGGATCTGCCCTACATCGTCACGCCAAACACCAACATGGTGATCGCAGATGTGGCTCCAGAGCAAAAAGATCAAGTCGATGCCATCCTCGCCAAACACGGCGTCGGCAATGACGACGCCCTGACGCGCGCCCGCAAAGTCGCCCACGCCTGCGTTGCCCTGCCGACCTGCGGTCTTTCCCTCAGCGAATCAGAACGCGCACTGCCAGGACTCATGGACAAAATTGACGCCATCCTCAGGGAGCTCGACCTCCAGGATGCCGGCATCCTCATCCGCATGACAGGCTGCCCGAACGGTTGCGGACGCCCTTACAACGCCGACTTCGGCTTCGTCGGACGCGCCCCCAACAAGTACGCCATGTTCGTCGGCGGCAGCATCCGTGGCAATCGCCTCGCAGGCCTCGAATACAAGTCCGTCCTTGGCGATGACATCCCCGCCAAGGTTCGCGAATTCCTTGTCGCCTACAAGGCAGAGCGCACCGAAGGCGAAATCTTCGCCGACTGGTTCGCCCGCACCCGCAAGCTCGGGGAGGCACCAACGCCAGAGCAGTTCCACATCGAACTCGCCGAACGCGCCGCCCGCCTGGCCGATCAAAAGGTCGGCGAAGCAGGCTGAGCATTCCGTCGCTAGCACCGCACCATTAGCCCTTGAAGCTGCCGGCGGTCACAGACCGTCCGCCACATGGGCCAATGGTCGCGGGCGTGATGCTGTGGGGTGCAAGTTTCGCCACCGGGAACAGACTGCGGAGCTTCTCGGTTCCTCTCCACCATCGCGCCAACAAAAAGAAAACCTCCGAGCAATCACGCCCAGAGGTTTCCCAAAGTTCCCAATAAATGGGAAAGAAGAATTATTTCGCAGCCTCTGGAGCCGGTGCCGCAGGTGCAGGTGCAGGAGCTGGTGCCGCAGGAGCAGCAGGCGTCAGCGCATCACCAGCCTTTTTGGCGGCACCTTCAATCGCCTTGGCAGCCTCAGCGGCCTTTTTGGCAGCCGCTTCACGCAAAGCCGCAGCTTCCTTTTCAGCAGCTTCTTTGACTTCAGCGGCCTTCTTCTGCACCGCATCTTTGGCTTCTTCCAAGCCCTTAGCAGCGGCATCGACACCATCTTTGGCAGCCTCGCCAGCCGCCTTGACGCCAGAGGCAGCAGCCTCTTTCACGGCCTCAGCCGCCTTCTTCGTATCCTCAGCAGCTTTGGTTGCCTCTGGGGACTTGTCACAGGAACTCAGACCAGCAGCGATCAGAGAGATAAAGAGTAGGGATGTAAGTTTCATAATTGGGATTCAATAGAGGGCCTATCTCATCCGAATACAAGTGGCGAATCCCTCACATTTGCTAAGCCCTCCGCTGAATTCACTCTGCTGGTGAACCCTGCGATTCGGAAGGCTTCTCTTCAAATCCAAAATACCGCCGACTGGGTTTGCCGAAGGCAATGCGGCTGCATAATAAAACGAACAGCGGGGCTGCCAGCAAAATCACGATGAATGGAGAGTGGATGATATAGTTGAGCCCGTACGCCCTCCAAATTGAAAGGCTATTTCTCATCAAATTCAGCGACATCCAACCCAACACCAACAGTGTCAGCCAAAACGTCGCCTTCTCGCGAGCCCGATTCACGAGGAAACCCAGACAGACAAGCCCAAGAACGAAAAAAACGATGTTCAAAACCCTAACCGCACCGAACTCTCTGAGCCCCCATTGAAAGAAACTCTGCAAGATCACAAAACCCATGCTCACCACCTGAAACACCATTAACACCGTTGCGATCTTCACCGATGCCGGCCGTCTGCCAGTGGGTGTTGGCAGCGACGACCGCGTGACCCGAATGGGAGCTTGCGGAGAAGCGCATGGGTTATCGGGACCTTCAGGATTCATGTCGAGCCGTTTTCATGACAGTTTAGGCAGGCTAAAAACGACTAAGAGTCACAAAACGTTTATCCCCATCTCACCCCACCGCCTCAGCGCACCGTCCGCATAGCGTCGGATGCTCGGCGTGAGAGCCAACGTCTGGGAGAAGCTTCCAGCAGCGGCCGCATTTTGGGTTGGTGCAGACTTCGACCTTGGCGGCGAGTTCTGAGCCCCGGGAGATCTGGAGTTCGCTGAGGATGAAGAACTCCTGAAGTGCAGGGTGGTCACTGAAAATGGCGTGGGCAAACCCAGCGTCGGGCAGGGTCAGTTTCACGCTGGCTTCGAGATTGGAACCGATCTGCTTGGCCTGACGTGCGGCCTCAATGGCCTGCTGAATCACAGCGCGGACTTTGATCAGATCCTCCACGGCGGCAGTTGCCTCTGCCCCGGCAAAAGCGGGATTGGGCTGTGGGAAAACCTCAAGGTGCACGCTATCGCTATGCCCCAGGTGCTCCCAGGTCTCATCGGCGGTGAAGGCGAGGATCGGGGCAAGGAGTCTGACCAGGGTCTCAGTAACTTCACGGATCGCAGCCTGGGCAGCGCGGCGGCGGGGACTCCCTGCAGCATCGCAGTACATGCGGTCCTTGGTGATGTCGATGTAGAGCGCGCTGAGATCGCCAGAGACAAATTGCGTGATGGTGCTGATAGCTTTGCGGAAATCGTACGCCGCGTAAGCAGCGAGACAGTCAGCAGTGACGATGTGCAGCCGCTCAAGGATCCAGCGATCCACCAGCGTGTACTCGGGGCTGGCAGTGGCCGTCTTATCTTCGTCGTGCAAATTGCCCAGCAACACGCGGAAGGTATTGCGGATACGGCGATAGGACTCGCCAGTCTGCTGGAAGAGCTCCTCACTGAAGGGAACATCGTTCTGATAATCGACACTGGCAGCCCAGAGGCGGACCATATCGCCACCGTACTTGTTGTAGTAGTGGTCAGCGGTCATCGGCTTGGCAGCCTTGTCGGTGCCCTGGTCGCTTTTGCTGATCTTCTTGCCACTGGTATCAACCACAAAGCCATTCGTGATCACCGTCTTGTAGGGTGCGATGCCGCGCACGGCGACGCTGACCATGAGACTGCTCTGGAACCAACCGCGATGCTGGTCGGTGCCTTCGATATAGACATCGGCGGGGCAATAGAGCTCGGGATGACGATCCAAAACGGCCACGGAGGACGAGCCGGAGTCAATCCAAACATCGAGCGTGTCTTTGCAGCGCTTGGTGCCTTCGGGGAGTCCGACCAGGTCGCTCCAGAACAGATCGTCTTTTTCAAACCAGAGATTGGTGCCATGCTTTTCGACCGCATCCGCGACCTTGAGCGAGATGGTGTGATCCATGATGGCCTGACCATCGGCATCATAAAAAATCGGGAGCGGGACGCCCCAAGTGCGCTGGCGGCTGATGCACCAGTCTGGGCGGCTTTCCACCGTTCCATAGATGCGATTGCGGCCCCAGGCAGGCAACCAGTTCACCGTATCGATGGCCTTGAGCGCTTCATCGCGGAAGGCGGCGATGCGAATGAAAAACTGCTCCACGGCACGGAAGATGATCGGGGTCTTGGAACGCCAGCAATGCGGGTATTGATGGACGTATTTTTCGTTACCCAGCGACGCCCCTTTGGCTTCGAGGATCGCGATGATGCCTTCGTTACTCTTGAAAACGTGCTGCCCTACAAAGTCGGGCAGGCCGCACTCCGCAGTGAAGCAGCCAGCATCATCCACAGGGGAAAGGATATCCAACCCGTGCTCCTTACCTGCGACGTAATCGTCCGCGCCATGACCAGGAGCCATGTGGACGGCACCAGTGCCGGTGTCTTCTGTGACAAAAAGCGCCTCAATGATCTTCGACGTCCGTGGGAGAAATGGATGCTGAGCCTCGCTGCCATTGAGGAGGCTACCCTTGAACTTCTCGGGCGCGTGCGCCGCATCGAGCACAAAGCCCGTGCTGACCTGGAAGGCCTCCAGCCGTGAGGTGGCGATGACAAGCTTCAGGCTGCGACCCGTCTCGGCATGGTTGAACGTTCCGCAAATGTAGTCAAAGCCAGGATGCAAGGCGATGCCGAGGTTCGCAGGGAGCGTCCATGGAGTGGTCGTCCAGATAACGAGGCTGGCGTCCTCAAGCCCAGGCGGTGGATCCTTGAGCGCAAAGGTCACATAGATGGCGGGTGAGGTCTTTTCCTTGTACTCCACCTCTGCCTCAGCCAGCGCGGTCTGGGCACCGTAGCTCCAGAGCACTGGGCGCTTGGCGCGATACACCAGCCCCTTTTCCAGGAACTTCGCAAAGGTGCGCATGATATCAGCCTCATAGGTTGGGGCCAGCGTGAGGTAAGGGTTCTCCCAATCACCAAAGACGCCGAGTCGTTTGAAGGACTGCCGCTGGATGTCAATGAACTTGCGGGCATAGGCCTCGGAACGCGTGCGGATCTCCGCCGGGGCGAGGTCTTTCGCCTCCTTCACCACCTTGAACTCGATCGGCAGGCCGTGGCAGTCCCAACCTGGGATGTACGGTGCGTGATATCCAGCCATCGTCTTGGATTTCACAATGATGTCCTTTAGCACCTTGTTCAGCGCGGTGCCCATGTGGACATCACCATTGGCAAAGGGAGGACCATCATGCAGAACGAACTTCGGCTTGCCTGCCGACTGCTCCTGAATGCGCTGATAGAGGCTGCCTGCCTCCCACTTGGCGAGCCGCTGCGGCTCGCGCGTGACAAGATCTGCCTTCATCGGGAAGTCAGTCTTTGGGAGGAGAACGGTGTCTTTGTAGTTCTTAGGGGCGGCGGAATCAGAGCTCATGAGGTCGGGGAAAGAAGCGGCGACCCTAGAGCGTGATGCCGGAAAAGACAAGGATTGATCAGGCGGCAATCCGCACCGCCCCGATCACTGTATCGGCCGGAGCCGGAGGGATAAGGTCTCGAACTCGATGATCGTCGCCCCCTCGGCGCGATCAGCCCGCTGCATCACCCCAACCACATGCCCATTTTTGGCAAAAACAATCGGGCAACCGCTGGTGCCGCTGAGGTTTTTGGTCGTTTGCACCTGCATTTTCACCGTGGTGGGTGCGCCCTTGAGATTGGAGCTCCCCTTCGACGTCACCACCCCCTCGATCCAGTCCCCCGCCCCCAGCACGAGCCGCAGACGATCTCCCTCCTTCACAAATTCCGCCGCGAAGTACTCCAGGTAGTCGGCAGGTTTCGAGACCTCCGTGACCATCTGCACCTGGCTCTCCGGTTGGCGATACACGGTCTGTGTGTCGAGCGTGATCTCGCCACCACCGTCCGCATACAGCTTGCTGGGCGCGACGTTTCTCACCTCAAACTGATGGCGGGTAGTGACGGCTAGTATCCCCATCTGACCGACGCGGACCAAAAATCCACGGCCCTTTCCGCCTTCGCCTCTGAGTGGTTCATACTTGTCGCTAGCCGCCAGCTTGACGCTTTTCAAAACCGCTGCGGGCTGATTCCAGCGCAATTCCGCCTTGGTGTCGTCCTCGCTGTGGGCTGGCGGCACCGCCTTCGACTTTAGGAAGCGCTCGTTGATGACGATGATCACTCCCCATCCGAAAAGGCACAGCAGTGCCCACATCATGAGCCTTCTGATCCAGCCAAAAAACCCCAACCCGGCCGGAGGTCGGGACAGCATTTCACGCTCGACCTGTCGCGTTAAGTTTGCCATTTCCGCCCACTTCCCCGGTGGCATGGCTCCCATCGCAGCGACGCCAGACGTGATCAATTGCCAGGGGATCTGGATGACAGCTCCCTTTGGCCCCGGCATCGCCAGCAGCGGGATAAACGGGATCTCCGGCGGCGGCATCCAGGACCTGCGCAGTTGCACATCGTAAAAGGTGCATGGAACACCCTGTGTTTCATCCACAGGAAGCGGACGGCGGCGGAATACCTGAAATTCATCGTCCGTTACAAGTGCATGCAGCTTCGGGCAGGGCGCGGCTTTTTTCCCCTCGAAGTAGAGTGATGCCGCCACTTCGCCGATCAAGCCTGCCAGCAGGATGCTCGGGCCGGATTGATCGCTCGACGCGACGAGAAGCGCTGGAACCCAAGCATCAGGCTCCCCGGCCCCGGCTGAATTTGCAATGACCGAATGGGCAAAGATGACCTGACCGCTCGCCGCCAATTGTTGGTATTGAATCCACATCTGCGGGCTTTGAATCCCGAATACCTGAGCCTTTTTCCAGACCTTTTCCCCAGCACGTCGGCCCATCTCCTGGTGCAGCAGAGCCTGCACCGCCAGCGGTGGATGCACATCGTCATAGTAAGAGAGACGAAACGAAGCAGACTTCATCCAGCCGATGGCATGACGACGGATCGTTTCCCGATGAGGCTGCCAGGCCTCGATCGTTGCCAACATCTGGTCCATCGGATCAGTGGCCTCCGCCTGCTTCGGTGCCGCAGCCGTGACTGCCGTTGAAGCGGCCGAAGGAACAGCGCCATCCCACTGAGGCTGTGTCGGCAGCGGCGGTGGTTGCCGATTCACCTTGGGCAAATCGTGCAGATAGAGCAAGGCCTCCTGTTCGAGATCAAAACACGCCACGGCCGCAGGCAGGTCTGCAAGGTCCGCCGCAACCCCGAGCAACCACTGCAATTCGTCGTCAAGATCAGGACGCTGCACGCCATCGTTGTAGCAGAGACGCAGGCCAATCCATGACGCGTGCGCTGCCGCCGTTTGCGCCAAATTTGGATCACCACAGCCCTCAATCGCTCTCGCCAAAGCCCCCACCGCCAGCGGCCAACCCGGCAACTCATTCTGGTCTGGCCATGGCCCATTGCCCACGTCAACGAGGCAACCCGCATTTCCCTCCGTATCCCAATGCACAAGCCAACTGGAGCCCCCGGCGATCTGTGCCGCCGAAGAGACTGATCGCCCCAGAGCCTCCCAAAGACTCTTCAAAGCATCCGCATCCAGTCCCTGCGAACAGAGGATCACCAAGTTTTGTGTTAGATACATCGTAAAGTGCCCTATATACCATCTTGGCGAGTTTCCAGGGAAGGAAAATCAAACAGCCGCGACAGAACCCGCTGTCCCAGCGGAAAGAGAGTTGCCGACCCACGGGGACACGCCTAGAATGCGCTTCGGTTTCTATTATTCCCATGTCCCAGGAAGATCCTGCTAACTCTGAATGCCCCTTTCCGCCCAAGCGGTCGATGGGCATTTTTGGTGCGGCGTTTGTCGGTGGACTGGCGATCACGGCCCTGCGCCGAATGCCTTGGTGGTGGGCGGCAGCCAGCGCTGGCGCGGCCCTGGCTTGGCGTCAGGCGGCCCAGAAGCGGCTGCGCAGCGAAGATGCTTTCGACGAAGCCGAGACTTCCGCCACCGCAGTAGCAACACTGGCAGTTGAGCCCAGCACTGCCGCCCCCCCGCCGATGGTGGACACCCATCTCGTTCAGCGTTGGAGCCCTGCCTACTTTTCCGCTCCGCTCCCCGAAGAGGACGCAGAAGAAGAATCTCCCCCCGCCCCTGAGGCCCCCTCGCCTGCGATTGAGCTCGCCAGCGAACTCACCCACGATCTCCGCCCGCCCGAGCTGATCCCCACCCACACCCCACCCTCGGCAGCCTCGCCCTGGGTGCTGACGGTTGAGCCCGTTCCTGCGTGGCAGGACCCAGAACCCGCCGCCCCAGACACGACTTCATCTGACTTACTGACCCGCGCCCCAGAAGGTGTCGAAGAAAGCGAGACCGCCCGCATGGAGTCAGCTCCGACGCGCACAGAACCCGCTACGCAATACCTTCCCCCGATCAGCACCGGAGCGGATCTTCCCGATGAGATCCTGATTTCGGCCGATCCGATGGAGGCCATTCTCGGCGAGGATTTGCGCCCTCAGATCGCTGCCGAGCCAGCCCCTGCCGCAGTCCCAGAGCCACTGATCGAGCCAAAGCCCACCATCCGTCCGACCCACAGTGCGCCGCAAAAAGTCCTCCTGCGGGTCCCAACGCGTGTGACCCCAAAGTCGGCCGAACCTGCGCCCGAACCCGTCATCGCTGGATCGAGCGGACCGATTACGCCTGAAATTCCGCCCGCCCCGGTCGTGATCCCGAGGCAGAATCCGATCCGGAAAAAGAGCTGGCTGGGCTGGTGGAAGTGATTGGCCTCAGATCATTGAGCCCAGACCGGTCTCATTCAGATTTCGGCAGGAAGGGCAACGGCTCACGGGCGATTCACCCGCTTTCGCCTTCCCGACGGCATGCTCCGAGTCCGTATAGCGGCATCCGCAAAGCCGACAGCGCACCATCCCGGAACGTCGGCGATTTTCCGCCCGCTTATCACTCCATACGGCGAGCAACCACCAGCCGATGACCAAAACGATCCCGGCCAGCATCAGGATCTCAATCAGATTGCCGAGCGTGACTTGGATCATGAGCCTGCTTTTTCAACCTCCCAGGTAAAGGATGCTTCATCCCACTGCATCGGCTCTGCTCCTGGGGCGAACCGCATCGCAGCCAGTGCATCCAGCAGGGACTTCACGGTCGCCGGATCATCGCCCGTGGACACCGGCATCACAAACGCGGGCCGTCCATTCGCCGCAACCCCTACCCGCACCCGCATCCGGGCTGGCTCTAGCAGAGTGATCCCGTCAAGCACCGGGGGATGCTGCACGGCGCGGCCTGCTAGGCTGCCAGAAAAGCCCCACTTCAACCGCACCGCCCCCACCCTGGCCGCGATGGCAGTCGTCGACGGCGGCAGCGCTGGTAAAATCGGATCATTGGGGGAGAAGATCTTTGGCAGCGTCACATCGGTGGACATCGAGCGGGGCTCCTTCAGCCGAACCTCAAAGGACTGAAAACTGGGACGAAACAGCGGATACTGGGCCGCAGCCGCACTGCTGGCAGCAAGTTCGTCCGATGGAATGATCAGCGCGCTGCGATCCCGCGCCCGATTGATCAGATGCCGCGCGGATGGATCGGCTGGGTCGAGGTAAATAAGGCGCTGCGCAGAGGTCATGACCTGCCGCCCTCTGGGGGGAATGACCCTAAAGATCAGCAAAAACGCCGCCAAAATGCCCATCGCCGTCAGCCCCCAAAAGACCAAATGCATCACGGATCGTGATCGCGTCTTCCAGGCAAAAATCAGCCCGTCTGGCTCCGGTGTGCGCTTCATTGCTGCACCACAGTAGGTGCCTGCGGGGTCGTGGCAAGCGCCACTTCGTAACCGAGAGACAGACCAATGTTTGACACCTCCATGATCCGCTCATACGGCGCTTTTTGATCGCCATAGACCAGCAATCGGCGCTCCCCTTCCCCATCCTTCGCCAACGCGGCACGCAGCTCATCCAGGCTGAGCCGCTTCCCATCCAAATAGACCTGCGAGGACGGTCCCGGTGCCACCGTCACCAGCCGCGCCCGGTCATAACCAGACAGGCGGGAGGCAGAAACTGGCGGCGTGACCGTGATGCCAGACTGAACGACGAATCCAGAGCTCAGCAAAAAGTACACCAGCAGCAGCAGGATCGTGTTGAGCAATGGCACCACGTAGAGCCAGGGGCTCTGGCGTGGCAGTTGGCTCTCCAGCTTCATTTCAGATCAAACGCCAGCCCGCTCTGGAGGCTAGGCTTTCTGGCCGCGAGCACGGCCTGATTTTTCCACGGCGAGCGCGGGCTCCACGGCGATGGTGGTCATCGGGCGGAATTCCACAATATTGTCCTGCGTGCGAGCGTCTTCGATCAGATTCACCACCTCGACACCGGCGCGCTCCAGCTCATGCATCAGCGTGCGGGACCGGGCGGATAAGAAGGCGTAAAACAAATAGGCAGGAATCGCCACCACCAACCCCAGTGCGGAGGTCACCAGACTCTGGTAAACCCCGCGTGCCACTTCCGCCGGGGTCGCCATCCCATTTGCGGCAGATAGGTTCGTAAAGCTGTCCAAGAGACCCACCATCGTCCCCAAAAGCCCGATCAGCGGCGCTGCGTGCGCGATGGCGCTGAGAATCGCCAAATATCGCTCCAGCCGGGGGACCTCCATCTGCCCTGCCTCCTGGACGATCTCCCGCAATTGTTCCCGGGGGGCATGATGGCGTAGCAGGACGGCATGGATCACACGGCCAGCCGGAACCCGGGCGGAGACACACTCCTGCAGCGCATCCGCATAATTTTTGCGACGGATCAATCCGCCCAGACCACTCAAAAACTCCCCCACATCCATGCTAGCACGGTGAAAATAGGCCAGCCGCTCGAAAAAAATCGCCACAGCAAAGCACAGACAGCCGAGCAACAACCAAACCAGTGGACTACCTTTGGAGATGAGTTCTTCCATGGACTAAGAGAGAGATTGGGACAAAAATTTTCCGCACAAACGGGAGAGGCGGAGGATCCACCAGGCAGCACGCCTCAGCAGATTAGCAAATAGTATGCCGAAGTTAGGCTCTTGTAAATCCTGCATTTTCCAGGTCCCAGCAATTTCTATCACCGATTTCTGCCTCAAGTCGCCGGCCCATCCCCTGTCGGCCCGTCCTGGACGGGCGGCATTCACCGGGAGACCCGCACCCGCATGAATCGGCGCTGCCCCCCGACCATCGGCACGTGATCGCGAACGACGAGCTGGGTGCTGCTATCCGTCTCGATGATCAGGCCCAGGCTGCTCCAGCTCGCCGGATTGGCCAGATCACTCGTTGCCTCAGGGATGAAGGTGACGTCTGTTGCCCCCGGGTTTTTGGGTACCGTCATGCGCAGGAATTTGTCGGGGCCAACGGTTGTTTGATCAAATTCGACAGGCGAAGCGTCCGCCGAAGAAGGTGCCGAGCCAAAGGCGTACTCCAGAAGATTCGCCTGCCCATCCAAATCGGGATCCAGCATAAAATCGGCCTCAGGATCAGCCACACCACCTGTCCCGACGAAGTTTTGCCCCTGCCAGACTTCATAGGGCGTGGTGTAGCCGGTAAAGGCCAGGTCTTTGAAGCTCCTCGCGCCCCCGTCATCCGCTACCAACCTCACCACATAGTCGCCCGCCTGACCAATCGTCGCCGTCGTCGCCGCCTGTGCTGGATCGCCAAACACGACCGCATCGGGCCCGCTGCGCTGCGTCCACTGTCGTGTCAGCATGATCGGTGTCGGGGCGTTATCATCCGTGACACTGCCGTTGAGCGTGATGGGACTGATGGGCCATGTCGCAGTGCTGGCGATGCTCACAATCGGTGCCCGATTGAGAGGCTGCACGCTCAAGTGGGTGAAGGTGCAGGTATTCAGGCCGACGCCGCTGGCATTGTCCACCCAGAAGCCGACGAACACTGGCGTATTCATGATCACCGTCTGCGACTGACCGATCTGCGTCCACGCGCCCGGGCTACCCACCACATCCACCGCGCGGAATCCTGTGATGCTATTGCCTTTGCGCACCACCTTGATCCAGTTCCCAGCCGCGATGCCACTCGGTACACCGCCGGAGGCCCCGCCCGCAATCGACGTCCAGACGTACCCGCTGTAGGACCCAGAGAAAATGCGCCCCACATGGGCATACGCACCCGCCTCCATGCTCTCAGCGATGCGCAGCCCCCCCTTCGCGCTGCCCGCACCCGAGGTGAAGGTCGGCATCCTTGCGGTGACCACCAAATCCCCAAAGTACTGTCGCCCATGGTAATAGCCGCTGGCGCTGCCCGCGATGGTGAAAGTTCCGCTGCTTTCGCTGCCACTCCCCGCCTGCGTCGGCACCGCCCCGGCATCTTCGCTCAACAACGCCGGCCCAGAGGGCGTGGGGGTGAGCGTCAGATGGTCAAAAAGCGCCGTCGCCAGGCCGGCGGTGCTGTTGTTTGTCGTCGTCAGCCCCACCTGCGCATCGCTGCCCATCGCAATCGCAGTGGCGGCCCCGAGCTGTGTCCAGGTGCCCGGTGCACCTGCGACATCGGCGGCGTAGGAGGCGGTCACCTCCTGCGTGGTAGCGTCACGCTCCATCTTTAACCAAAGAGGCAGGCTCAGCCCCGTTGCGGAGGCCACCACGGTGTCCACCGCGCTGGCCGTTGTTCGTGCGCGGAATTGCAAGCCCGTGCCTGGGACAAAACCCAGCACAGCCCGTCGTGCCCCCCGCGCCATCGAATCGCGCATCGTCAGCCCGCCGAGGGCCGTGCTGACCGGGAGTTCCGTCAATCGGGCGACGATGCTGGCGTCCCCGCTGACCTGCCGCACCATCACATGACCGCCATCGGTCGTGGACGCATAGCCAGCCCCGGTGCCCGTGACGCTATAGATCCCGCCAAACTCCAATCCCTGCCCGCGCCGGGCGGACGTAGGCGTCAGGTCCTGCGTCATCCAATCCGCCGCGACCAAACTGGAGCCGACCACCACGATGACCTGATCACTCACGGTAAACTGAGTATCCGTCGCCGTGATGCGCAAGGTGTAGGTCCCTGGGGCAGAAAACGTCACCGCCGTCGTCGCGCTCGCCGCACTCTCAAAGGTCGCCACCCCGGGACCATCCGCCTGCGTCCATTGCAGAGTGAAAGGCTGCGGTGCCCCGTCGTCCGTGACTAGGGCGCTGACGATCACCCCGTTGCTGCTAGCGATCAGCGGCCCCTGCGCAGCTGGACTCTCGATGAAGATCACCGGGGGACTGTCATTGTCGTCAATCGTCACATTCGCAAAACCATCGCCCCCGATGTCATAGGTCCCCGAATTCAGCCCCAGCGTGACGAGTTCCGGCCCTTCCGTTACCCCATCATCGACCGGATTCACCGCGATCACCGCGCTGCTCTGTCCGGCGGCGATCGTCACCGTTGTTCCCACGCCGGAATAATCCGTTCCGCTGGAGGCAGTGCCCGTCCGGACCAGATTGACCGCCAGACTGCTGGTGATCGGCCCCGTCCGCGTGACGACGAATTGTCCTGGATTCCCCGCCGTTTCGGACGCCACAGGATCACTGGCCGTGATGGTGACGGTGCTGCGATCATCATCAGAAATGTTGACCGTCGCACTGGCTGGGGCACCGACGACATAGGCCGGACCCGTGCCCAGCGTCACGATGACCGTCTCCGCAGCCTCGCTGGTGGTGTTTTGCACCGGCACGATGCTGACGTCCGCAGACGCACTGCCTGCGGCAATGATGACGCTGGTGCCGATGGCGGTGTAGTCGCTCCCAGCCGTGGCGGATCCGCTGACGGCAAAGCTGACCGTCATCGGCGAAGTCGTTGGACCCGTGCGGGAAAACGTGAGCGTGCCCGTGTCACCCGCCTCATCGGCAGCGGCATCCGTGGCCTCGACGGTCACGATGGGCTTATCGTCATCTTGGATGGTGAAGGTGTGCACGGCCACACTGCCCAGCGCTGCGCCGACCGGGCTTGATAGCGTTACCACCACGGTTTCATCCGCCTCAATATCGGCGTCATCCGTGATCGTCAGCGGGATCGCCTGCACCGTTTCCCCGATGTTGAAGGTCAGAGTCCCGGAGGCGAGTGCAAAGTCCGCGCCGTCCGCAGTCCCACCCGTCACGGTGTAGTCCACGGAGGTCACCGCCTCAGCCGCCGCATCTAGGCTGACTTGCAGCACCGCACTGCCCGCGCCTTCCGGCACCGCAGATCCAGTTGCCGCGAACCCCACAAACGCACTCGCTGGCCCCGAATCATCATCCTCAATGATGTAGGTGTGCTGGGAGATCGTCCCCAGCACCGCAGCATTCGGATTTTTCAGGGTCAGCGTCACGGTTTCGTTCGGCTCCGTCACCAGATCATCGACCACGTTGAAGGTGATGTTTTTCATCTGCTCTCCCACCCCAAAAGTGAGGATGCCATCCGACAAATCATGATCCACGCCCGAGCCAAAGCTGCTGGTGATGGCCGTATTGCGCCAGTAAAAGCTAGTGCTGGCATTCGCGATCAGACCGATGAAGGCCATGCGTGATCGGTAGCTGCTGGTCTCCCGAATCATGACGCCCGCCTGCGCGGTCGTCGCACCACCGCCGATGCCCAGCACGCGTGCCGTCAGCGTGAAATCTCCGGTCACGGGTGCTGCGACGAAGTGGCACTTGTCTTGACTGCTGACGTTGATGCCCAGGCCGCCCCCTTCCACACTCCACGTGCCCGACCCAGCGTCAAAGCTCTCCGTGCCTTGGTCCGTCGCAAAGCCAACCGTGCGGCCTTCCATCGCCACACCCGCTGGCAGTGGCGGGTCCATCGTGACGTTGTCAAAGGTGCCCAGCGCCAGCAGGTTGTTCGCACGCGATGAAACGGCAAGCCCTGCCAGCACCTCCGAAGCCAGCGCCATCGGTTGATCGACACCATTCTGCACCCAGGTGCTTCCATTGCTGGATCGAAACGCCCGAATCGTGCCACCACTGCGTTGCAGGCGCACCCAGTATGGCTTCATGATGATCGTGTTAGTGCTCGTGGCCGCATTTCCATTGGTGCTGGTACGGTAGATGTAACGCCAGGCACCAGCGGACTCCGCCATCATTGACGAGTGGCGCGAGTTATTCGCCGTCGTCTCCCGGATCATCACCCCCGCCCGCGCCGTCGTTGCACCGCCAGTCATTCCCACGATTCGCGCGGTGAGAGTGCAGGTCGCGGAGTTCGTGATGGGGAAGTAAAGGTACCGGAAGTTGTCCTGAGTACTGCCTGTGGAAAGCCCCGCACCACCACCAGCAACCGTGTAAACACCACCGACCGACGAGTCGCTCCCCGCCGGATTGGGCGATCCGATATTGGCAGAGACTTGCGCACCTGCCGTGCCGCCTACAGCGAGATCCGTGATGGAAACGTTATCCACCGTCGCTGTCGTCGCCGTGCCAGAGGCACTGTTTCCCACCGCGATCCCGGCGAGGTAGCTAGTGGTCGAAATGGAGTTTGCCAGCGCGGTGCTGCGCTTTTTCTCCCAATTCACACCATCGCTGGACGCATAAAAATCAAAGGACGTACCGCTGCGCGTCACCCGTACCCAATACGGCAGGACCAGCGTCCCGTTGGCCGTGCTCGTCACCCGTGATCCGGAGTCCAGCGTGTACTCCACCGTCGTCGGCACGGCGGCAGGTGCCGTCAGCGACACAGGCACATTCACCACCGTGCTGCTCTCCTCCCCAGCGGAGGCAACGGCATTGAAGGCGACCTTTTGCGCGACGGTTTCATTGTCGGTGATGTAAAGCGTCGCGGGCGGGCCTTTCCCAAAACCACCTGCGGCCAGGGTCAAGACCACGGTCTCCGTCCCTTCGACTGCCGCATCATCCGTGATGGTCAGCGGTAGCAGCACGCCCAATTGACCCGCAGGGATCACGATACTGCCAGTCGGCCCCGTGTAATCCGCGCCACCCGTCGCAGTGCCACCTAAGGTGTAGTTCACAGTCAGCGCTGCGGCCGTGCTGCCTGTGCGGCTCAAATAAAAACGCGTCGCCGTCGTGGCCCCTTCCACAACCGTGTCCGCCGTCCCACTGTTACCAACCTGGGTATCGACGAAAACCGTCGGTTGATCGTCATCCCTCACCCACATGCTGGCAGTGCTAGTGGGCGCATAAGTTTGATGCCCGGCACTGGGCAGCAGGGTCATTTCGATCGTCTCCAGATCCTCCGCCAGCGCATCATTCGTCACCGTTACGGTTAGGTCTTTAGTCACCGTGGCACCGTTGTTCAAGGTCAGCGTCGTGCTGCCTTCCAGCGTCGCATTGTTCAACCCCGCAATGCTGTAATCCGTGCCCGCCGTCGCCGTGCCATTGATGGTGTAATTGATGGTCAAAGTTCCCGTGCCACCACCCCGCGCGCTGAGACGCAAGATCCCGTTCGTCGTGCCCTCAATGCAGCTCCGCAGTGGGATCACCTCCACGTAAGGCAGATCCGAGGCATTGTCCGCGATCGTCACCGTCGCACTGGTCTGATCCCCCAGTCGATACTGGGTGGAGCCGGACCCGAGCTGGAGGACCACCATCTCCGAGCCCTCGCCAAGGCCATCAAAACGCGGCACGATGGTCACGCTACCGCTTGCCGCGCCCGCCGGGATTTCCAACACACCAGGGAGGGGCTCAAAGTCGATCCCATGCAGGGCAGGCACCCCCGCAGACGGCGTCCCCGCAATCGCGTAATAGATCAGCAGTGGCGCGCTCAGGTCCCCTTCCCGAGTCACCACAAAAGTCCCCGTATCCGCGTGCGCATCCGGCAGGGAAAGATCGATTTCCGCCGCATTGGCATCGCTGGCCATGACCGACACCACCTGCACATCGTCATCGACGATGTTGCCCGTCGCCGTTCCTGCCGTTGGATCCACGATCCAGGCCGCATTCGTCGCCAGCGTCAGTTTCACCGTCTCCACCGATTCGGAGCTCGCGTCATCGCTAGGCAGCGCCACCACAGTCGTGCTAGCCTGGCCCGCCGGGATCGTGACGGCACCACTCAGTGCTGCAAAATCGACCCCGTTCACCGCTGTGCCACCGATGCTGTAATTCAGCGTCAATGGAGCGTCGGTCAGGCCCGTCCGACTGAAGGCAAATACCAGCCCTTCTGCTGCGCCCTCCGTGCTGGCGAGCACTTGCGCACGGACGCCCACCTTTGGCAGGGCAGTATCGTCATCGGCAATCGTCACCGTGGCATTGGACGGCGTGCCCACCACATAGCCGCTGGCAGGACCAAGTTGCAGCACGACTGTTTCTGGCCCCTCCGCAGTCGTATCCTGCACAACTGTCACGCCCACATCCAGCGTTGCAGCATCTGCTGGGATCGTAAAGAGCTGGAACCCTTGTGTGCCCGTCGTGTAGGCGGGGGAAAGCGCGTAGTCCGACGTCAGGGCCGCTGTGCCCTGCACCGAATTCACATTCACCACCAGTTCCTGACTCAGATCCCCCGTGCGACTAATCGTGAATCGCCCGCTCGATCCAGACTCCGCCGCGTTCGGCAGGCTCGCCGCCAGAGTCACGCGTGGCGAGGCATTGGCCACAAAGTCCGCCCCGGTGAAGTTCGGCCCCACCGTGACGCTGTTATTGAAGATCTCGCCAAAAGCGTAGCCATAGCGCAGCGGCGTCATCGTGTAGGTGTTCGCCGCCAGATTCGGGATTGTGTAGTAGCCGTCGCTGTCCGTCACCACCCCATTGGCACCGTTTGCCGTCACGATCACATCCGCCAGCCCCACCCCCTGATCCGTGATGCGGCCACTGACGATGAACCGACCATTGCCACTGCCGACGATGATCAGCTTGGATCGCGTTGAGCTCCCACCCTTCATGTCCGATGCCGTGCAGGTGACGACGTAGCTACCGTTCGCCGTGAATTTGCGCGTCATGACCGGGGCATTCGCATCCACCACCTTGTAGCCCGTGTCGCCAAAATGCTGCCAGGCATACGACAGCGTATCGCCATCCTCATCGGCCGCAGTCGCCGTAAAAGTCACGGTCGCATTCAGCGGCACGATCTCTGCGGACGCATCCAGCGCCAGTGTCGGTGCGTGATTGCCTGGGAAGTCGCCCATATTGACCTGCACATCGACGTACCACGGATCTTTGCTGGCGGCGACCGTCGTCATGTGGATGCCAGCCTCCGTATCGGAGAAGGTGCTACCGAGAGAGATCGGCGCATCGTCTTTGCCAAAGGGAGAGCCAGGCGTCGTATCGATCAATTGCACGTTACTGCCACTGCCGCCCGGGAATCGCCAGCCTAGGATCATGCCGTTGCTGGCCCAGTTATTGGTGGTAAAGAGTGATCTCACCTCCCCCCAGTACGTGCGCTGCGCATCCTTCACCAGGGTCATCGCGTAACGTCGCGCCGGATTCAGGCGCGCCTGATCAAAGGCATAGATCCGGTAAAGACCGCTCTGCGTCACCTCCTGCCGATACTCCGGCGGCAACCATTTGATCTGGCTCTTCGCCTGCGCGTTGTATTGCCCCGCCGGAGTGGGACCGCTGCCCATGTTATCGTAGTTGTCTCCATACTCCGCATTGGTGCCGGCCCCGATGCTGCTGGTCCCCGCAGTGTCCCAATAATTCGCGTGCGCCAGCCCAAAGCAGTGCCCCACCTCGTGCGCCACGATGCCCACGCTATCGCTACGCACCCAGACACTGCTGCCACCGCCCAGGCCGCCGTAGCTTCCCGGCCCACCCGTATGGCGCATCACCACACAATCGTAGTCGTTGGAGTCAAAGCCCAAACGTCGCGCCTCATTCCGCGCGTGACTGTGGCTCATCCCCTCCCCATCGATATCCCCCCCATTGGACGTATCGCGCTGCACGTACCAGGCCTCCGTGTGCGGCAGTTTGATCGGCGGCGTCACCGTCGTGAGCAAAGTCAACCGGCCAAAGGAAGACTTCGAATAAAAGTCCCCCACATCCCGCATGACCTCGTAGCACTTCGATTCCGTCGCGGGCACACCATTCTGATCCGCATAGGTCACCGCCATGTACAGCACCTTCACCACGCCCAGGGAAGGCGTCGGTGCCGCCGGTAGGATGCCGGTAAACTGCGTCGGCCCACCCGTCCCACCCTCCGCCTGAAGCACCAAGCCCCGATAGATCGTCGCATGATCCCCATTGCACAGGTAGGCGATCTCGCCAAAGGCCTCCACCGCCGGGGTCTGCTCATCCACCGGCTCCCCTTCCTCCAGGGCAGCCCCCGCAGTGATATCGCCAGACACAGGGCAGATCGTCTTCGCCACCTTCGAGGCATCCGGGATCTCACCCAGTTCCAAGACCCGGATCGGATCCTCGCTCACCGCAAAGTCCGCATCGATCGCCACCCCGTTCAGCGAGGCATTGGGCACCCACTGCACCGACTCCTCGCGGCGGCCATAGACATGCGCGTCGTACGTCTTCCCCGACGCAAATTCCGCCACCCGCTGGGTGATCGGCCTTTCCGGCAGCGGTGCACCCTCCGCAGGCACGCCCTGATAAACCCGCAGGGCCGCCCGCCCGTTGACACGCTCCTCCAGCAAGGACAGCACGCTCAGCGGCAATTGTTGGCGCACCACCATCGGCACCGCATTCGCCAAGGCCGCCCTGGGGTCATCCTTGATCCATTGTTTAAAGACCGGACGCCGCGCCGCCGCCAGTTCACGCCCCCGCGACTCCAGCGCCAACCTTTGCGCAGCATGCGCCGCCACAAACTCCGCCGTCCAATCCCGGAAGCGAGAGATCACCTCCCCATCCGCAGGCAGGGCCAATGCCGCCGAGTCCGCCCCCGGCAGTGCTACCCCGCCAGAGCCCCCAGCCACCTGCGCCTGCGGGGCCCGGCACAGCGCCCCATCACAGGGCGCGGCATCAAGAGCCCCTTCAATAGATCCCTCTTGGTCACGCAGCATCTGAAGGCCAACAGCCAGCAAAAAGCAGACACAAACCGCCAAAAAGACAAAAATAGCACGAAGACGCATAGAAGATGGTTAGCATTTCAACGCTTTGGGGGCGTGACCATTAGGCGGGACGATGAAATCAGATCCGGCAGCGCAACACAAGCCCCGAATCCATCCCGCCCGGCTCCCTGCGCCCTGCGCCCTGCGCCCTGCGCCGGACCGGGGGTCATCCATCGAGAAAATGAGCTCATCCATCGGCAGGATGGGGGCATATCGCGCACGATATGGGGGCATCCTGCGGTCAGGATGACCCTATATCATCGGCGTCGCAGTCAATGTGACGGTAACAATGGGGGCATCCTGTGCGGTAGATGGGGGCATATCGTCCCCACCATGGGGGCATATTGCGGTCAGGATGACCTCAGGGTGCCCAGGGGATGAGGTCATCCCGCCCGATAGATGCCCCCATCCTGTGCGCAGCATGGGGGCATGATGGGCACCAGGTAGGCCCATACTGCCCACAGGGTAGGCCCATGATGGGCATGACATGCCCCCATGGTGCGCGTGGACGAGCTCATTCCTGGCAAAAATGCCCCCACCGTGCCCGTGGGATAGGGGCATGATGGGCACGACATGCCCCCATGATGCCCGTGGATGAGCTCATATTTGGCAAATATGACCTCATATCGTGCCGAGGATGCCCCCAATCGGCCAATAGCAGCCAAAAACAACCGACATTGGGTCTGATCACTCAACGAGCGCCCGCTTCCAAGAAATCTTGCTTGGCCGTACCAGCGTCGAGGGAGAAGAGTTTGAGGTCGGACATGGCTATTCGGGTTTCAGGTTTAAGTCCTCGGCAATCGTCGCGAACTGCTCCAGGGCAGCCTGGAGGTCTTCCATGATGGCGATGACGATGACGCCGGGCGCGGGGAGGTTGGCGGATTCTTCGAGGGCGTCGTCTTTGAGCCAGAAGATGTCGAGGTTGATCTTGTCGCGCTTGATCAAGTCCTCGTAGTCGAAGGACTTGAAGCGTTCGGTCTCTTTGCGGTCATGGCGGGAAGTGGAAGCGGCGTCCCGCCGCTTATCTTCGCTCAGATAGGGAGACTTCGACTGCTCGTCCGCCATCTTGAGGAAGAGCAGGAAGGTCAACTGCTCGACGTAGTCGCCATACGACAGGCCGTCATCGCGCAGGATGCTGCAGTAGTTCCAGAGCCTGGAGACGAGGGCGGTGGGATTGGTCATGGGTTCAAAGGCTGGAAGGCACCGCTGCTATAGACAAAGCCTCTCCAGCAAATGTCGGTGAAGTTGGTGATGCGTTCTCCCGCTATAAAGAGAAAGGCGGGGTCTTCGGCCAGATTTGAGGCCTTAATAATCTTGGCGAGGCTCTGAAGCTCCGCATCCAGTTTACCCTCGTTGCCGGGATAACTGACCAGCACACGCAATTCAGCCCGGGTAATCATCAAATGACTGGTCTCAGTGAACAAGCCGCTGTCGAAATAGTTTTCGTGTTCAAAAGCGATGCGGATGTTCTGGACCCAGGTTTGGCCAGTTGGTGCACAATGCACCCGGTCCGCATCAGTGAAGAATATGGCATCAATGCTGTAGTAGCCCGCGTAAAAGCGCAGACCTTGCCCCAGTCTCACCGCGACTTCTGCCAGAAGGGCATTTGGCAGGTCAAAAAATTCTGCCGTGAACAAGGGTGCCTGAGTCCACTTCGCGAGCAGCACGGATTTTCTCACCCCGCAGGTCTCTGCCCAAGTTGCGAAGAACAAGGCCGGTGTGATGCTTGTAGTCATAACAATTCTCCAGAAAAGGCTTTTTGCAGCACCGCCTGCCGCAGGCGGGTGGCGCGTTGGAGGTTGGTCGTGACCACGGCTTCCAGTTCCTCCACCACGCTCAACCGCCGCTCCACTTCCGCCACGATGCGGGTTTGTTCGGCGAGGGGTGGGAGCGGGACGGCGATGTCTTTGATAATGGTCGTGTTCAGGTTCGGCTGCGCCGCGCCTTGGTTCAAACCGCGAAGCCCCTCTGTTTGGGTGCGGAGAAAATAGAGGAGATACAACTTCAGCGGGTAGCCCACGTCGAGCAACGCAGCCACGCCGTCGTTTATGCAGCCGCCGATGAGGGTGATTTTGGGAACGCCCAACGTTGCACCACTGTTGGTGAGCAAGAGTGTCTGCGGCTCGATGTAGCGACTGTGTTCGCAGCCAAGCTCATTGAGTGATGCTGGCACTGCCTTCAGATACGGGCTGTTGTCGGCGGTCAGTGGCCCAACGGTAATCCACGGAACGTTGCCGCCGAAAAATCTTGGGTCACCGGCTGGTCTTGGAGACGCACCGCGAACCACATTGGAAAGTTGTTCGACCCGTGCCCACGTCCAGCCGATAGGCAATTTAGGCAGGCTGGATGCATCGGGTGCAGCAGGTTCGACGAAACTGCCCCGCCCCTGCCAGTTTTGGCGGCGTTCGGTGAGGATGCGGGCGAGGAGTTGCTGGCCGGATTCGAAAGTGGAAGCGGCATCCTGCCGCTTTGGGCTCGTTGACACCTTCGATCCGGCTTTTGAGAAAGCGGGCTTGGCGGTTGAATCATGATTAAGCGGCGGGACGCCGCTTCCACACAGTTCGGCTTCGGTGGGGACGAGGCGGCCTTCGCAGGCGGCTTTGAGAACGGCGGCGCGGTAGCGTTTGAGGTTGGCCTGCACCCGCCGCAACGCCGCCACTCCCGCCTCCAGCCGCGTGAATTGCTTCTCAATCTCCGCCACGATGCGGCGTTGGTCGTCGAGGGGCGCCACAGGAATCTCGGTCTCTTTGATCTTCCTGAGGATGATCCTGCGAATTGCAGTCCCTGTCATATCTCCAAGCAGCCGTTTTGATCCTACCGGCGACTCCAGGTAATAACGGACAAACCTCGAATCGACGGTGTCTCGTTTCAGTTTGAGAAGTGCAACGCTGGAAAGGAGACTGAACTCTTCTTCGAGCGTGTTGATGGCGACATTGCCTGTATTCGCACCATCTTTCGTGAGCAAGACGTCACCTAGCTCAGGATTGCATCGCGAATAGATTTCCCGATGAACGTCCTCGTCGAGATAAGCGATGTCACCCAGATCAAGTCCCCAAAGGGCGGATGTTCTTTGACGTGACGTATTTGAACCGACCGGGAGCAGCCTCAGAATGCTGAACCGTCGGGGAATGATGCGTCCCATCGGAGATCTTTGTGCAAACATCCGAGAGAGCCATGATTGGCCATGAAGATTGTCCCGCCCCTTCAGGGCTTTGAGCTTCTGGGGCCGCGTTACCCAGGGCGTTGCCCTGGGCTGAGTTATTTCGCCCCTTTGGGGCTTGGGAAAGCTTGCGGCGTGGTTTGGCGGTCATGGCTTCTTAGCGCCATAGACGGCGGGTTCTTCGCGCAGGATGGAACTTTCCGCGGCTTGAGCGGGACGAATGTCCAAAGCGCGCTGCCGGAGGTCATCAAGCAGGCGCAGCTTTTCCTCGATGGGCAGCGCGGCCAGCGCACGGCGGTGCTGGCGCTTGCTTTCGAGGATGCGTGCGAGGTCGAAGGTCATGGCGGTCAATCGGTGAGGAACTGTCGCTCAAAGGTCTGCCAGGCACCAGTGAGAAGATGGCGGGTAAGTATGTCTTTAAAGCGGGTGGCATCCAGCAGGCCGGACTCGATGAACTGGAGTAGGCGGGCCTTATCCTTGGCCCTGCCGACCTGAAGGGCGATGGCGGCGAGGTGCTCTGGGCTGAAGACGCGGGTGGGAGTGCCTTCCACCTCATGCGGCACGGCCTGCTGAAGTGCCTCCTCCACCAAGGGTGTGCCGGGCGGCAAAAACTGCACGGGCCAGCCTGCGATGACGATGTATTCGCCCTCAACCGGGCAGCCCTGCGCCTTCAGATGATCAAAGATGGGCTGCGGACTGATGAGCAGTGATCCGGGCTGCGGACAGAAGCCGACAAAGATGTCCACATCCAGCGTGGCGACGGGTTCGAGGTAAAACGTGGCCCCCACCGCACCGCCGATGGCATAGTGCTCAATGACGCCTGCGGCCTGCATGGCGTTGATGGTGGTGATGACCTCGCGGATTTTCATGCTGCCAAGGATTCTTTGATGATTCGTTCGATAACGCCGTGGGCAGCACCGGGCAAAGGATGATTCTTTTGCAGCAAGGCGACCTTATCCCGGAATTCACCAACGACATCCGGCCGGGCTCGTTTCATGGCCGCCAAGGTCTGGGCAAAGAGGAGACGGACGGCGAGTGAATCCGGGTGCGAGAGGCAGAGCTGAAGATTGCCATCCACGATCTCACGCTCGCCGCTGAGGAAACCTTGGTGAGCGCCGTCCATGCCCCCGCAACGAACCGCCAGGAGTTGCTCCAGACGCAGGAGATAATACGGGAAGCTGGAACCTTGCGGCACCGCATAATCAGCAGGCATCTGATGTGATGTCGCATCGGCTTCCTGGCACAAGAGATTGATGAGCTGCCGTGCCAGTGTGGGGACCGCCGTCTCAGGATCGGCCATATTGAATGAAGCGGTGAGGCTACCAAGCGAAGTGCCGTCGATGGTGCGGAGGAGCTGAAGTTCCACGAGCCAGGGCTCTGACTGGGTCTTGAGGTGAACGGTCACGACATAGTCATGCGGACGGTCGCCCTGCCGGGCGAAATGGGCTGCCTGCGCGGCCTCCCAGGCCACGCCACTAACTACGAAGCCTCCAGGCGGCCCCACGACCCACGGGATCAAGGTGCTAACGCGGGCATCCGTGCTCCAGTGCGTCTGCTCGGCAAGCAACAGCGGCAAAGCGCGGCTCAAGCGGCCTGCGGCGTCGGCCATCTGTTGTTCGACCTTCTTTGAGTTGGTCGCATACTCGACGCTGCCACCGAGAAAACAGATGGAAGGCCCATCGACTGGCCGCACGGGGAACAGCTCGACTGCGGGCGAGTCAGGTTTCAACCAGACGGGGCCTTCAATGGTGAGCAGCGTAATCTGCAACTGCTCTTGTTTTAAGGCCGGTTGAGTCTGAAGGCCTGCCTTGGCGAGTTCGGTATCCCAAAAGCTGAGGCCCTCCTTCCAGTCTGGACGCTTCTGAGCGTAGAGCTGATCGAGAATCCTCCTGGCCTGATCAAGCTGACCGAGGTCGAGGTGTCCCTTGATGAGATTGTTGCCAACGGTCATGCCGTGAACCTCGGGTGAAAAGTGCGGAGCCGTGAGATTGACGAGTTCCGGCAGATGACCCTGCCTTCCAAGGTCACCGCTCATTTGCATCAGGAAATCGGTGGGCACGGGATGAGGGGCGCGGGCCAGGCTTTCGCCATAGAGGCTGAGAGCCTTTTCGAGATCGCGCTGCTCCAAGGCCGAACGTGCCAGCCACAACTGAGCACGCCAACTGCCGGGCAACATGGCGATCTGTGTCAGCGCATCGAAGCCGCTTCGCTCGCCATTTTTCTCCCGATGAATAACCTCATACCAGCCGACGGCATTCTCCTGATTGGGGTCCAGCTCCAGCCCGTGCCAGAGTGTGCTCATCATGCGATGATCGTCTTTTCGCTCCGCATAGACTTTGGCGAGATTTGTGAGCACGGACCCGGACTCGCCGTGGCGTGAGATGTGCGCCTGAAGCACACGCTCGGAATCATCGATGTGGCCACTCTTCCGCAAGGTGATGGCATGGAGGACGGCTCCCCGTTCCGCGTTGGGATCTGTCGTTGAGAGTCGCTCGGTTGCTTTCAGAAGCTCCGACGTGAAGCCATCTTCAAGGCCGTTGATGATGAAACCCGCGAGTTGGTCAGGATCGTTCCAAGCCTTTTCGATATTGGGAAGAAGCACGGACTTCAGCCATTCCTGCCTGGGGAGGTAGAACTCTTGCCCAAACTGATCGAAAACCTTGACCATGTTTGGGTCATTGGCCGGGTCACCCGTCCGAGCAGGAGTAGCGGTGGGCTGAGCCTTTGTCGGCGGAGCTGTTTTCTTCCCGAAGAGTTTGTCAAAGAGTCCCATGGTAATGCTAAGCGGCGAGCGCCTTGTTAAGTTCTTCCAGCAGCTTCGGCAACTGGTCGCCGAAGAGTTGATGGGCTTTCCCGAGGCCGCCTTCTTGATTGAAGGGGGTGTAGTCGAGGTCATCCAGCTCGATGCTGAGGCTGGTGGCGATGTCGTCGCGGATGGCGGTCATGGCTTGGTTTCGTCGCTGCCGCTGAGCAGCTTGATGTCGGTTTGGCCGAGCGTGAGGGTCTGCATCTGGCGGATGGCGATTTGGTTCAGGCGCTTCAACCGGTCTCCCTGTGGCAAGGTCATGTGAATGAACTCGGCGTTCATCCCTTCGATGTTGGCGAGCACGAGGAGTTGCTCAATGGTGGCGTGGTCGCGCATGTTGCCGTCCAGCTTCGGATTGGCGTCCCGCCATTGCTTGGCGGTCTGGCCGAAGAGGGCGACATTGAGCAGATCGGCCTCGTTGGCATAAGTGAAGGCAGCCTGGGCAGCGGTGATTTCTGGCGGGATGAGGTGGGCCTTGATGGCGTCCGTGTGGATGCGGTAGTTGAGCTTGGACAGGGTGCGATTCAGGTTCCAGGCGAGGGAGAGGCGGCGGTTTTCGTCGTCCTTGAGGCGCTGGAATTCTTTGATGAGGTAGAGCTTGAACTCCGGACTGAGCCAGGAACCAAACTCGAACGCGATGTCCCGGTGTGCGTAGGTGCCGCCTCCGTAGCGCCCGGCCCGCGATTGAAAGCCGATAGCGCCCGTGGCCTCGATCCATTTCCGGGGAGTGAGCGAGAAGCTGTTCAGCCCCGCCTGTTTTCTAAAGGTCTCGAATTCGAGACCTTTAAAATCCGGGTTGTGAATTTGCTCCCAGATACCGATCAATTCGAGGGTATTGCGGTTCCGCATCCAACTGTAAATCAGGACATCATCGCCAAACTTCTTCGCCATGTCGGTCAGCGAAATGTAGTCGCCCTGTTCCCGGGACAGAACGGTGATGTCTGAGCCTTGGACTTCGATGGTAGATTGCTTGGCTTTGCTCATGATTTCGGGGCTGGTTCGAAAGTCGGTGCGGAGGTCTCAATCCCGTGGAAATCGACGGGTTTGGAAGGCCGTCTAACGAATCTAATTGTGGCGAATTCGCCACAATTGGAAGCGCACGGGCTGTTGCCGATTCTATTCCCGTCGAATTCGACGGGTTGGGGAAGCGGGCGGTTCATGCAGCGAGCGCCTCGTTAAGTTCTTCCAGCAGCTTCGGCAACTGGTCGCCGAAGAGTTGATGGGCTTTCCCGAGGCCGCCTTCCTGGTTGAAGGGCGTGTAGTCGAGATCATCCAACTCGATGCTGAGGCTGGTGGCGATGTGGTCCCGAATGAGGTGAAGCCAGGCGAGTTGGTCAGGGGTGAAGGTGGAAGTGGAAGCGGCATCCTGCCGCTTGGGATCGTCTGCGGGAATGGCGTCCTTGGATGAAGAGGCACTTCCTACTGCATTCGGAGGATTAAGCGGCGGGACGCCGCTTCTACGTTCGAGCCATTGCTCGAAGCGCTCGTTCACGGAGTCGGCGAAGGGTTTGAGCACCGGCTGCTGCTCCAGAGCGAAGCGGACGAGGGAGACGAGGTCGGCGAATCTTCCGGCCTGGGTGTGGCCTTTGACTTTGTCCGGGGCGGTGGCGGCGAAGGCGTTCCAGAGATTGTCCTCGGTCCAGGCGGCGTGTTGCTCGCGGAGCTTCTTTTCCAGCTCCTTGAGCATCTTCTCGGTGAGGCGCTGGGCGTAGGGTCGGCTGTAGAGGATCTGAAGCGCGGTGATCTCGGCCTGATGCTGCTCGATGTAGTCGCGGAAGGATTTCGCGAGGGCAGCGGCCTTGTCCTTGGCGGCGCCGCTGAAGCCCTGATCGAGGACTTCATCAATGACGGAGGTGGCGATGGTTTGCTCGCTCTCCTGCTTCACCTTGGCGAGGAGGTCGCGCAGGGCGGGCTTGTCGAACGGGGCGCAGGCGGTGGTGATGAGGGCAGTCTGAGCCTGGGTGAAGGCTTCCTCGCTGACTTCCTGCGGTTCGGCTCCTTGGATGCCGGTGGCATGCTCGGCGACGGCGTCGGGATCAAAGGCCCGCAGCAGCGCGGCGGACATCTGGCTCAGCGTGTGGCCGCCGCTGGTGGTGGTGACTTCCTTTTGCTGGGCGGGGGTGAGTTCGCGGTCGAGCCGGGCGAGGCGTCCCGCCAGCGAGGTGAGGCTGTCTTCGTCCCGTTTCCCAAGGGCGACGCCGAGGAGGAGCTTATCAAACGCGACGGTGGGCTTCCGCTCCAGCGGGCGGGACTCGGTCTTGTCGCTCTCGCAGACGCCGACGGCATCGACGATGATGAAGTGGGTCTTCGCCCTGGCCTCGGCCCCGGAGACGGATTGCAGATCGGTGGGGGTGAGCACGCGGGTGCCGCGGCCTTTCATTTGCTCGAAGTAAACACGGCTGCGCACGTCGCGGAGGAAGAGCAGGCACTCCAGGGGCTTGATGTCGGTGCCGGTGGCGATCATGTCCACGGTGACGGCGATGCGGAGCTGCGGAGAGGTGCGAAACTCGGCGATGAGGTCCTCGCTCTTGGCTGGTTTGCCAGTGGTGGGATGCTTCGCCTGATAGGTGATCTTTTTGCAGAAGTCGGTGCCTTTGCCAAAGACCTCCCAGACGAGCTGGACGATGTCCTCGGCGTGGCTGTCGTCCTTGGCGAAGATGAGCGTCTTGGGCACGAGAGCACGGCCTGGGAACAGCTCGGTGAAGAGGGCGTCCTTATATGCGGTGAGCACGGTGCGGATCTGCGAGGGGACGACGATGCTGCGGTCGAGCTCCTTTTCGGAGAAGGCGAGGTCTTCATCGAGGCGCTCCCAGCGGCGGCGGCGTGTCTCTTTGTGCCGACGGTCCACGTAGAAGCCCTTCTCCACCTTGTCGCCAGCCTCGGTGACGCGGGTGCGGATGCGATAGACCTCGTAGCCGACATTCACGCCATCGGCGACGGCCCGCTCGTGGCCGTATTCCATGACGAGGTTTTGGCCGAAGAAGCCGATGGTCTGCTTTGACGGCGTGGCGGTGAGGCCGATGAGGTGGGCATCGAAATACTCCAGCACCTGACGCCAAAGGCCGTAGATGGAGCGGTGGCACTCGTCGGTGACGATGAAGTCGAAGGTCTCGATGGGGATGGCGGGATTGTAGGCGACGTCCAGAGTGGAAGCGGCATCCTGCCGCTTGTCAGAGGAACCAAGCGGCGGGACGCCGCTTCCACCTTGCATCGCCGCTGCGATCTCGAATCCAGATCGTTCATCAACATCCTCGGGCAGTTCCTCGCCGCGCAGCATGGAGTAAAGACGCTGGATGGTACAAATGGTGACGCGGCAGACGTCGTCGAGCTTGTTCGAGGTAAGATGCTGGACGTTATAGACGCTGGTGAATTTCCGTCCGTCGTCGGGCAGCACGTATTGATCAAACTCCGTCTTCGCCTGCTTGCCGAGATTCGCCCGGTCCACGAGGAAGAGGACGCGCTTGGCCTTGGCGAACTTGATGAGGCGGTAGGTGAAGGAGCAGGCGGTGAATGTCTTGCCAGAGCCGGTGGCCATCTGAATGAGGGCGCGCAATCGATCCTCGGCGAGAGACTGGTCAAGATTGGTGTTGGCCTCGAACTGGCAGTCACGCATTCCGACTCGGTCGATCGGATGGGCAAAGGGCATCTCAGCGAGCAGACGACGCAAGGTTTTGGCCGAAGCCATCCACTGCGCCAGCGTCTCGGGCCGATGGAACCAAAACACGCGGCGCGGGCGCGGATGAGGATCACGCTCATCGCGGAAGAAGGTCTCCACGCCAGTGGACTCGTAGCGGAAGGGCAGCGCGGCTCCGTCCAGCGCCGCCGCGAGGAAGTCGGGCAGGTTTGCCGCGTAGTGGGCTGACTGATCCGCGACGGTTGAGAGCGTGGTGCCTTCCTTCTTCGCCTCGATGACGCCAGCGGGTCGGCGGTTCACTAAGAGGAGGTAATCACAGCGGCCAGACTTCAACGGCACCTCGCGCAGGGCGATGCGGGTGGATGCGGAGGGATCGAAGGCCTTGTAATCCTGAACAGCCCAGCCTGCCGCCGCCAGCATGGCGTCGATGGTCTGGCGGGCTTGCTGTTCCGGGAGGGCTGGCATGAGGGGTTTACCTGAGTGGCTTTTCTCAACAAACAGGCGACAAGTGGGAATGGCAAGCCGCGAATTGTCGAAGGTCCGCGTCTGAGGCATGATCTGAATTGGCCACCAGGGGATTGGAGAGGCCGGAGGACCAGAAGAGGGTCCAGAGGTCGTGGACTTTGCGGTGGAGCCGAGGGGAGAGCATCTAGGAAAGGATGAATGATCTAGGGGCCATCAGCGAGGCCTCTTTTGGCGGACAGGCTTTTTGGCGGCAGCGGGGGCCATGAGGCTTTCGATCCGGTCGCGGCCGGCTTCGAGGAAGGCGCGGAGTTTTTCGGCAGAGGGGAGGGCGACGAGACAGCGGGAGACGAAGAACTGCTGGTCCATGCCAGCGGTGGCGAACTCGACGGCGCTGTTATCCCGATCACTGCATAGGAGGATGCCGACGACGAGGCGGCTCTATGGATTCCCGAATCGGCGATTCGGAAATCCGCAACGGCGTTGCGGAAATCTCGGGCAGGGGAAAACGCTGATAAAAGAGGCGGAAGCGCTCTAGTTTTCCACGCTGAATCCTCGGCCGTGCTTGGCGGTGAGATCCGCAGAGAGTCTCACCAGCAACGCGGCACCGTAGGTGGCGCGAGCTTTTCCGCCCTGCTCGAACTCCACGATCTGCCGCCCGGCGTCCCACTAGGTGGCCGTCATGACCGCATTCGTTGCACGAACGGCAAAGCTGCGTGCGGTCGTGATCAGAAGGTCGATGCCTCCAAGTAGGTGCTCGTATCCAGGCACCTGAGGCACGGATACGGTCTTGATGGATTTCGATTTGGGTTTGGTCATGCGGGTTTCCATTCCATGACTTTGAGGCCATTGACACGCTTGAATTCCTTGGCATTGCCGGTCACCAGGATGACCCCATTTGGCTAATAGCGGCCCCTTTTCCGCCGAAGCAGCACACCGAGCGTGGCGACGACTGCCAGCGCGAGTCTAGACGGCTCTGGGATCTGAAGGATGCGCACGGTGCCGCTGGTCGCCAACTCGGTGAGATCCCATTCGAGATCTTCCGGTAGGGTCGGCAATTCGGTATCCGCAAAGGTGCCGCTGAGGGAACCGCCCAGCGTTGCCCAGTCGAACAACCGCCAAGAATCCCCCGCAGCCCAAGCCGTCATGGCATTTGGATTGTTGAGGTGGAGACTGATGGTCGAGTCGAGCTGAAGAATGCCCCCAACAATCAAGGTGTCGGCGGCCCCCGCAGTGCCCGTGTTGTCGCCTGCGCCTGCCCCGCCAAAAAGATCGAAGACGACAGCGCCATGATTGGCTAGGCTGGTGATACCGTTGCCAGAGGTAGCCAGCGTCAGCGTCGATGAGGCAGCGATGGCACCCGGTGCCTCTGCGCCCACTTGCAAGGTTCCGCCATCCACACTCACGCTCTGATCCGACGCAGGCGCGATGCGCCCCGTGCCGCCTAAAACCGTGCCAGAGCCCACCGCGACAGCGCCCAACCCCGTGGCAGAGCCTGATCCATTCGTCACGATGAGACTTCCGCCGAGGATAGTCGTCCCACCCGTATAGACACTCGCGCCTGTGACGGTCCACGACCCCGGTCCGTCTTTGACCAAGGACGTGGGATTGGCGGCACTGATCTCGCCCAGGCTCACGATCTCATTGGCACCAGTGTTGGAGCCCGCAAGTTTGAAGACACGCCCGACCGGATTGGAACCTCCCACCGTGAAGGGGGATGTAAACTTCACCGTGCCACTGCCATTGTTCTCTAGCACCAGCGAAACGACTGTGATCTCGGCGGCTACGTCAGAGTTCAGCAGATTGATCGCCCGATTCGTGGAGGAATTCTCCCCACCCAAATAACGAATCGTCGCAATCGCGGAGGATCCCAACGCGCTGGTGGTCGCATCGCCTGCGGAGATCGTGCTGGCGGCGCTGCCTGTCCCCAATGAACTGGCAAGACCTGCATCCGCCAACCGTGTCACTTCGACCGTGCCACGCGATAGGATGGTCGCGCCGCTGTAGGTATTGCCAGCACCCAGTGTCAGCCGACCGTTGGCCGTCGCGAGACGCAATTCCAGATTGTTTTCATTCACGCCATTCCCGCCGAGATACCCCGCCGAGTAGGTGCTGGGAACCGATGTGGACCCGGTGATGGTCAGACGCGACATCGCAGTCGAGCCACCGACGATGCGGTTGTCCGTTCCGCTGCCAGCCGTCGTGAAGTAATCGATCAGGGGCGAGGCTGCCGTGGCCGAGCCCAAGATGATCTTTCCGCTGTTGGAGCCAGAGCCGAGGATAAACTCCATGCTGCTGCTGACCGTCGCCCCACCCGCGAACTGCAACGGACCCTCATAGACTCTCAAATTCCCGCTGAAGGTGCTGGTGCCGCCGATCACCACCAGCCCCGGTCCGGCCTTGGCCACGGTGACGATGGTCCTGCCAGTCTCCGTCCGGTTGATGATGCCATTTTGGAGGATCAGTGATCCCTCGGTATTGTTCTGCACGATGACCAGCTCCGGATTATTTTCGGTGGATGCGGTGGGTCGCGTCGGGGCAGCTATGATCGTGTCGTTTGCTCCGACGGTGCTGCTAACGAGGATGCCACCCGCATTCAGAATCTGGGATCCACTCTGCGCAATCGTCGTCGCCTGCGCTGCCGCAAACCTGAGGCTGCTGACCTCGGTCTCTGCACTCAACGTGGTGGTGGGAATTCCCAAAGCGATGTCTGCATGACCGGACAAGGTGGTCGCGGTCGAAGGCGTGGAGAGCCCCAGGGCAGAAAGTTTGACGATCGAGCGAAGCCCCGCTGAGACCGCAGAGGTGCCAGCCCACTCGTCACCACCCACCGAATCGCGAATCACCGCATAGACACGTCCATCACGACTGATCGCTTCATTGTCCGCCACGCCCGTCGTTCCAGAGGTGGTAAGGGCACCCGTCGTCGGCCCAGAGATGGCTAAGATCCCGGCCCAACTGCGGGAGAAATTCCCGAACGTCATGTTCATCGCCGTGGCCCCATTTTGTTCAAACTCGATCTGGGAGTAAGTGCTGACGGTGAGCGTGCCAAACGATTGGGCATTGGTCGCGCCAGCCTTTCCCGTGAGGCGCAAGGTGCCGCCGCCCATCGTCAGTGCATTGGTCGCCCCGAGGATGTTGCTGGCTGGGCTGCTGGCGGCGGAGAAGTCCAGCTTCATCACGCCAGCACTGGCCAGCGTGATCGTATTATTCACGGCTGAAGCCAGGATCAGCGTGCCATTGCCTTCCTTGGATACCGTAAACGCACCAGTGCTGGTCCGCGCCATGGGCCGGATCACCTGGACATCTCCAGATCCACCGAAGATCAGCGTTCGCGCGCTGGTGCTCGCATGAGTCGTGGCATTGCCCGCGCCGCCTAGCGTCAGCAGCCCCGCATCCGAGTGAATGCGAGTGGTCGTGGCATTCAGGGTGATCGCCCCCGTGGTGGTATTGTCTCCAGCAACATTCCGAATGCCGCCACCATTGTTCACTCCTGTGCTGGCCAGCGTGATCGGCTCTGCCGCCAGCGTAATGCCGCCCGTCAGCTCCAAGGCAGCACCAGCACTCACAGACGTGGTGCTAAAACTGGTCCCCGAAACACCAAGGGCATTAGCATGACCGACACGCAGCACGCCTTGACTGATGGTCACAGCTCCAGTGAAGTTGTTGTCGCCAGTCAAAACCAAAAGCCCGTTGCCCGTCTTCGTCAGGCCCGATGAACTGGTCGCGATCCGGCCATTGACCGTCACCATCCCAGAGCCACCAAAGGACGCGACATGGCTACCCGCGAGAGCAGTCGTCGTGGCGCTGGCCGATTGGATCGTCAGCGATGCACCTGCATCTGCCACGATGAGGCTGGGGCCATTTTGGGTGACCACCCCACTGACGGTGGTGGTTCCCGAAAGCAGACGCAGAACACCGGAGCCACCCGGTCCGCTGCCAGCGATGCCCAGCGTGCGGGTAAGGCTCAAGTCGCCCGATACCAGCAGCGCAGCCCCTTCAAGCACCGAAACCGTACCTGCGGACCCCAGTGACCCCGCGTTACGGATTTCCAAACTTCCCGAAGCAATCGTCGCATTGCCCGTGAAGGTATTGGCAGCCGTCAGGATCGTCCTGGAATCGGGCGCGCCATTGATCATCAGAAAGATCGCGCCTGTGCCGTTGTTCGTGATGCTGGCATCGACCTGGAGGCGCGCGCTGCTGGACTGATTGGTCAGAAAGAGCTGTCCCGCAGTGTTAGCAACCGTCCCACCACCCGTAATCGTGCCACCCGCGATGGTGAAGTTTTTCCCATCTGCCGCAAGCTGGATGCCACCGCCAGTGGGGGTCGCGCCCAATCGCAGCGTAGTGCCCCCAAGGGCGAGCGTCCGGTCAATGCGCCCATCGGTCATCGACACCGTCGCGATGTCAGTCGTGGCCCCAGTCAGCGACGCAGGGCCTTGAGAGCTCTGCGCCACGGTCAAATGCGATCCCGTAGAATATCCAGCGAGGGCCGACACGGCAGTGCCCGTCTCATAGACCAGATTGCCCGTGAAGCCCCCCTGAACCACACCACCGGACACCTGCGCCCACGTCGCCTTTCCATCGGCACCTCGATAGGTGGCCCAGGGCCCCAAGAACCCGTCCGCCTGCGTCGTCGTCATCGTCCCGTTGGTGGGGGCGAAGATCGCCAGCATCCCACGGGCATCGCGCGTGATGGTTCCAACGCTCAAGTTCATCTGACCCGCTCCACTTGAAACCAAATCAATGATCCCCAAGCCACCAATAGAGCTCGATGCCCCACCCACGGTGATGTTCCCCAGCGCCTGTGAATTGATGACATCCGTCTTTCCGTTCAACCGCAGAACCGTCGGCGAATTATTGCCGCCGATAAATGCGACCGCTCCCGGTGTGCCCACCCCGTTGTAAAGGAGATCCGTCGTCGTGACCGCTGCGGAGAAATCCAAGATCGTCACACCACCAGCAAAACTGCCCAATCGACCCAACGTCGTCGGCCCCGTGTAATCGCTGGCAGCAGAAAGGGTCAAGGTGCCGTTCCCACTACCTGTCGCAAATCGCGTGAACCCAAACGGTCCCGTGATCCCACCGGCAAGAACCGTCCCGGTGATGCCGCCCGTATTCGTTTGAATGCCAGCATCTGCGGTCAACGTGATGGGCTGCGTAAAGGTGGTATTGCTGCCATCGACTCGGATCGCCCCATACTGGGAGGCACCACCAAATCCAGCGATGCTGATCGGCAGCGTGTAAAGGCCGCCACCACTCGCACTCAGCGTCCCGTTCGTCTCGATGCTGATGCTGCTCATCGCAGCAAAGGTCCCCGCCGCAGCGCTGCGCAGGAAGATCCCGCCGTCATTGCCCTTGATCGTAAGCGGACCCGTCAGGCCAGGATTGCTGCTGCTATCGACCCGCACAAACTGCATCGTCGTGCCGCTGCCCGTGTATTTTTGGAAGACTAGCCCATTCCCAGTCAATGGCAGCGTGCTAGCAAACGTGGCGAACGCGCTGCCTGTCGATGTCGTCTGCTGAAACTGCAAGACAGCATTGTCCGCAAAGTTCAAGGTGCCCCCTGAAGCACCCGCGATGGCAAACTGATTGGTGCTTCCCGGCGCAGCCGCAAGGCTCATGAAATCAATGCCCCCCACATTGACCGTCGCGCCAGTGATGGTGATTATATTGCCAGAAACAAGCGCCGCCCCCACCGACCCCAACTGCGCAATGGAACTGCCGCCGTTGTCCCAAGCGACGTTAGATACACCATCGAACCACAAGGCCGCACCGAACCATTGACCTGGGCCTGCGGGTTGTCCTGCGGAGGCTCCGTTAGCATCCCAGACCAGCGTCTGAGCCTGAAGCTTCACCACAGAACACGAAATAACAGCAGCTGCAAAAACGCAGCCCAAAGACGATTTGGAGATGGACATTCAAATAGGGGGTTGTCCATCGAAAGGGCGGGCAGCAGTCTCAACGTAATCGGCACGAACCGATCCATGGCAGCAGAGAATGAAACAGTCGATGTAGGGGACTCATCGTTTAGCAGTCTGAGTGCCACATAACCGACAATCTTCCATCCAACCCCAAACACCCCGCCCCCCAGAGCTACGGCACCCCAAACAGCGCACCGCTTTTCATCCAATCCTGGATCAAGTGACGCACACTGGCCTAGCCAGAGACTGTTTGTGACGAGAACAGCACTGGGCTCAGGGACGTTTTGAACAAAGGACCCTCTGAGGGACACTGCCCTTCAATTCTTTGCGCTAGAAGATGCCGGGCGGCAAACGCATCGGAGATCGGCCGACTTGAAGAATTCGTGACGGAACGTAGCCAGATCCTCGATCTTGTTCAACGCCTTGCGGAGCGGCAGAGCAGCGCAGACAGGCAGTGCAAGGCGGTGGGCAAAGCCCGACCGAAAGGGTGCCAACAGCAGGAGAGTCAGTTGCTCGACGTAGTCACGATGCGACCGTCCGTCATCGCGTCGTGCAGTCGCGTGACTACAGTCGCGGGACTGCAGCAGTTCCAGAGCTTGGAGACGAGGGCGGTGGGGTTGGTCATGAACGAATGCGATCTTTGTGAACTTCATCCACACGAGGACTGGCGAGAATGCCATCACAGACTTGGCTCAAAATCGACGAAGGCAAATCAGGATGCGATCGCAGGTCACGCGTCTGATATCGGGCGACGAGTTCCGCCCGGTCCAGTTCGAATACTTGGTTGCAATCGATCATCGTTGGCTTGATGAAAGCTGCGTAGTCGGCCGGATCCACCAGGACAAGGGTCTCATCGGGCAAGCCCCTGCGTCGCTCACGAATCTTATCCAATTGGGATGAGGCAACCGCCAGCAGCAGCACCGTGTCGCGCTGCGGATCGGTGTTCACAACAATGAAGTAATGCGATGACTCACTGAGCAGCCCCCGATGCTGAAAGTAATACACGGTGCCGCGTCGCAAAGTCAGCCTCAGTTCCAAGGGCAGATGGTCCATGCTCACCAGCGTTTGCTCCGGCTAGTTCCACAGATTGTGAATCTCACGCAGTTCGGCAATCTCATCCCGGCGCACTGCGCGCTCGTCCGGACTGAGCGGATGACAGGGATTGACTCCCGGTGGTGCATCTTCCAGAAAATCATCAAAGTGCATGCGCACCCTTGAGTTCACTTCGCCAGTGAGAGCAGCCTCATGGCGCTTCCATTCCGGGTAGGCATGGGTCAGCTCAGCCAGTTGGAATTGATCGAACTCCTTGAATGCAGTCCACGCAAACTCCAGCGCCTCACGGTCCGATTGCGAAAAGACCTTCTCATCTACCGGGGCGAGGGATGAGTATTCATATCGGCTCACAGCGTCCAGATACTGGCTGGCATACTGCTTCTCCACGTCAGGGCGGAAGTCGCTGCCCTCCGCCAGATCCTTGGTAGCCGACGCCACAGGCCCGAAGTTCATGGCGAAATACTCATCATTGGTGATCGGTCTGCCATACTTTCGCAGATGGTAGCGATCAGCGAAATACACCAGCTTCAGCGCCTTCATCTTGTTGATGTGCCCACCCGCCTGTCGCGCCAGGTAATTGAGCGCTTGCGTCGTTTTGCGATAGGAGAAGGACAGAGTCATAAGCTTTGAGGGTTCCGCTGTAGAAGTGGCGGGTGTGAGCAGAGTATAGCACTTGGGTCAACCATCGTCACGGGGCAAAATCCCGGGTACGGCCTGTGCTAAAGATGCGGGATGGAAGTTTTTCGCTCCAGCGAATGGGTCCATGAAATGAATCCTCAGGCGGAGCCACTCCAAGTATCGCATCGCTGGTGAATCCTTGTCGCACGGCTCTCCACTCGACTTGATCTTGTCTTCCATCGCATCCGCATAGCGTCGTAGCAGGTCGGACGTCTCCCATGCCTCCGCAGCCTGGATTGCCATACCCAGTGCGGAGTCCTCTCTTTTCCGCTGATCGTCCATTCTGGCACGGAATCGAGCGACCCGTTCGCGGTGTTCCTGTTCACGCTTGCGTCTCGCCTCCTCTTGTTGCCGTCTGATCTTCTCGTCCCGCTGGAAATCCGCCAGAAGTTGCACATGCATGAGAAGCTTGCGGCACTTCTGGCGGAGGCTGTTGGCCTGATACACCTGCCATTTGAGCTTGGTTTCTGGCCCCTCCTTCGGCAGGACGGGCTTCTTCATGGCTTTGCCAAACTGCACTTGAGCCCAGTGCCCGGCCGGCGGCGTTGGCACATCCATCGCCAAACAAATCCGCTTTAAGACGCTGCTGGAAATACCCAATCCAGCCGCGATCTGCGTGCAGGGTCGCGACCAGACATCGTGAAAGAGAGCGTTCCTCTCAAGCTCCACGGACTCTGGACGTGACGGCGTCATCCTAGCTCTCCGGTGAAGGCTTTTTGAAGGATCGCCTGCCGCAGGCGGGTGGCTCGTTGGAGGTTGGTGGTGAACACGGCTTCCAGTTCCTCCACCACGCTCAACCGCCGCTCCACTTCCGCCATGATGCGGGTTTGTTCGGCGAGGGATGGCAGGAGGACGTTGATCTCTTCAATCAAGGCCAGCGCGCGGCGGCACCGGCGCTTACTTTTGAGGATGCTGGCAAGGTCAAACGTCATGCGGGGTGCCATTCCTGGACTTTGAGACCTTTCACGCGCTTGAATTCGGCGGCGTTGCCAGTGACGAGCGTGGCGCCCAGACTGCGGGCCTGGGCAGCTATCAGCAAATTCAGGGGGCCTATGGTTTTGCCTGAGGCCTCCAGCTCGGCGCGGATCTCCGCGTAGTGGAGGACGGCGTCCATGTCGAAGTGCGGAATGGTGAACAAGTCCAGGAAGGCCTGCGGCTTGGCGGCCTGCTGCGGGTGGGTGACCATGTTTTTCTTCACGCCTGTCCATAGTTCTGCAGCCACTATGATGGGGATGCCGCTTTTTGCGGGGGACGGCAGTTTACTCGTCCAGCCTTGTTGCGCAGGATGGGAATGCAGGCGCTCGAGTCGAGCAGATAGGCTGGAGTCGCGGGCATGGATCAGAACTCCAGGATGGCGCGCTCGTGAGCGGTTGGACGTGGTGGTGGCTCTGGGAAGTCCTCGCTGTCCGGGAAGTTCTCAGCGAGGTGGCGGGCGATCTCGGTGAAGGACTTGAACTGGGCGTGGGTGACTGGGCGCAGCACCACTTCATCACCATGTTTCTCAATGAGCACCTCCGTGCCTGGGAATCGGAAAGCCTTGGGCAGACGCACGGCCTGGCTGCCGCCGTGCTGAAATATCTTTGCTGTAGTCATAGCTATGGTTTGTATCCATACCGCAAGCAACCTCAAGCGGCATGCACCTCGTTAAGTCTTTCCAGCAGCATCGCCAACTGATCGCCGAAGAGCTGATGGGCTTTCCCGAGGCCGCCTTCTTGGTTGAAGGGGGGTGTAGTCGAGGTCATCCAGCTCGATGCTGAGGCTGGTGGCGATGGGGTTGTGTATGAGGTGGCTCATGCAGAATCGTTGGTGAAGAGGTTCCACAGAGCGGCAAAGTCCGTGTCTGGCATGAAGTCGGCAAACCGGGCCTGTGGGAAGAGCTGGGCATAGGCATCGTGGTCCACCTTTTGTTGCTCATTGAGGCCCTGGGCATGAAAGGCCCGTTTGCAGGCGTCGGAAGTGGCGGGCACAGGCTGCCTCAAAAGCCGCAAATAAAAGCCTTCCACGCAGGGGCTGAAGCGGAACAGGCGGGCACGCATTGAGTGGGCGGTTTTTTGGCCGCTTGCCGAGAGTGGTTTGTCATCATCCAACAAGATGACGATCTGATCGAAGGCCGACTGGCGTGCCTGCCGCCGGGCGAACTCGACAATCTTGTCCGGTGAGCCGCCGTGGGCGTTTTTGATGGTGATCTAGAGGTTTTTCCCCTGCGAGCCGATGGCCTTCAACCCGGATTATGCAATGGAGTAAACAAACGGCGGTGGACGGGCTTCGATTTGGTGGAAGATGGCGTCCATCCAGGGGCGCTTTTGGCGTGGCAGTGAGAGCTTGAGCACTCGTTTGCGGGCGTGTTGGCTGGTCCACCCGCCTATTGCAAAGCAATCGGATCTCAAGGTCACCAAGGTGGCTTGGTTTTGGCTGTTAAGCCCAAAGTGCCTGAACAGGCTCATCAGGTTGTAGGCCACCATGATGAAGCGGAACGAGGCCTCGGTGGCCCAAAAGTCCTGCAGGCAGAACGCGTCGAGCCCGAAGTCTTGCTTCAGTTCCTTGATTCTGTTTTGCCTGCGGCTTCGCCTTGCCCTTCGGGCAGCTTTTCAGGCTGTCTATCTCGCTTCGCTCGGTTCGCAGTCCGCTCGGCTGTTGTAGATGTTCCAAATTTGATCCAGAGGCAGCTCGAGGTTGGTCACATACAGGCTGAAGCGGTAGTCGGGCAGTTCCTCGAAGAGCAGCTTGCCTCCGGCCTGCGGGCGGCGGCTGATTTGCTTGCGCACGACGATGTGCCGACGCGCTTTAGCCTTCGGATCGGCGGGCTGATGCCGCCACTCTCTGACTGCGATGCCGGGGCAGATCCCCACCCAGTCCTTCATGCCGTGCACCTCGTGCTTGAGGTTGGCGTAGGCCCGTGCGGCGATGATGTAGTTGAGGCTGCGTTCTTCCAGGGTGCTCAGGATTTCGTCGGTGTAAAAACCACAACCGAGGGACGAGGTAGCCAGCCGCAGGCTGCCGCGAAGCGGTGAGCGCCGTGAGGCGGCGCGAAGCAATCGCCACGCACCAGACCCACGTTCACTCCTGCCATCGCATCATCCGCGGAGGTGTTGCGTGCCTGGGAGAACTTGCCGAAAAATAGGCTGTAGGTGTTGACTCGCTTCGCTCGCCCTTCGGGCTGCCTGCGGCAGTCGATCTGCGCTCCGCTTCGGTTCTGACTCGGCAGGCTTTCATAGCCAAAATTGGTCGCCAACGTTTGATCCTGGCGCAACCAATCGCAGTGGATGTAGCGGCTGGCTCCCGTCCAGATGCCGAGCCAAAAGCTTTCGATGATCTGCACCGGATCATAGGCGCGATTGGATCCGCCTTGAGGCAGATCAAGAGTCGCCAGATGATCCCGGATGCCAGTAGGGTCGATGAAGCGTTTCATCAGCGCCCTCCCACCAAAGGGCGTCACCGGCTTGTCAGAGTATTCAATCGGAAGGTTCACCATCAAGGTGATCCTGCCACACTCGTCAACCCCTGCCTTGAAGGGAGCTTCGGTCCGTTGCTACTGTTCTATTGCATGATCCAGGTTAAAACAGCGGAATACCTTCCCCGATCCTTTTGGTAAAAGATTTGGGGTAAAAGATGGAAGAAGCTCAGCCCTCAGATCAGCCTACCTCAAACGCGTGTGCGGCCTGGAGCAGCCGGGATTCTTGCAGGTGGGGGGCGATGATTTGCATGCCGATGGGGAGCTGCTTCCCGTCTTCTGTCACGGTGCCACAGGGGATGCTGATGCCGGGCAGGCCTGCAAGGTTCACCGGGATGGTAAAGACGTCCTCCAGGTAGGCCTGTAGTGGGTTGTCCTTCAGTTCGCCCATCTTATGCGCAGGCCCCGGGGTCGTGGGGGAGACGATCAGGTCCACCTTGGCAAAGGCCTCCTCAAAGTCGCGCCGAATCAGAGTGCGGGCCTTTTGGGCCTTGATGTAGTAGGCGTCGTAGTAGCCAGAGCTCAGCACGTAGGTGCCCAGCAGGATGCGGCGCTTCACCTCTGGGCCAAAGCCCTCCCCACGCGATTGCAGGTAGTGATCCATCAGGTTCGTGGCGGTGGGGGATCGGTAGCCGTAGCGCACGCCGTCAAAGCGCGCGAGGTTTGCAGAGGCCTCCGCTGGTGCCAGGATGTAATAAGTGGCCACGCCCATGTCAGTATGCGGCAGGCTGATATCGGTGATCTCTGCCCCCAGCGCCTGCCACTTCTGGATGGCCGTCTCCATGGCGGCTCTGACGCCGGGATGGATGCCATCAATGAAGTACTCCTTGGGCAGGCCGATGCGCAGCCCTTTGATGTCCTGCCCCAGATTGGCCGTGAAATCCGGCACCGTTTCGTCCAGCGAGGTCGAATCCCTTGGGTCGATGCCGCAGAGGTGATTTAGGAGCAGGGCGGAGTCCGCCACCGTGCGGGTCATCGGGCCGATCTGGTCCAGGGAGGAGGCAAAGGCCACCAACCCAAAGCGGGAGACACGCCCATACGTGGGCTTTAGCCCCACGCAACCACACAGCGCCGCCGGCTGCCGGATGGAGCCACCCGTGTCTGACCCCAGCGCTGCCACAGCCAGATCCCCCGCCACGGCTGCGGCGCTGCCGCCGCTGGATCCGCCAGGGATGCGGTTGAGGTCGTGCGGATTGCGGGTGATGCCCAGTGCAGAGTTCTCCGTGGAGGAGCCCATGGCAAACTCGTCCATATTCAGACGGCCATACGGCACGGCACCGGCTGCGCGCAGCTTTTGGATGACGGTGGCATCGTAGGGGGCGGTGTAGTTTTCTGCCAAAATGCGGGAGCCGCAGGTGCAGGACTGCCCGGTGACGTTGATGTTGTCCTTGATCGCGATCGGCAGTCCGCCCAGGGGCAGGCTGATGTCTGCCTTGGCGGCCTCTGCCAGCGCCAGCTCCGGATCCCAGCGTAGGTAGGCACCGATGTCTCCATTGCGGCTTTCAATCTGGGTGGTGATGTCTTTGACGATATCGGTGGCAGTGATTTCCCCGCTGGCGAGACGTTGGCGCAGGGAGGTCAGGGATGCGGTGGCGAGGGACATGAAGGTCTGGGGTCAGGAATCGGTGAAGTCGGTGGGATGGGGCAGCGGCAGGGACTTACTCGATGACTTTGGGAATTTGAAATTGGTCCTGAAAGGCGCGGGGTGCATTGGCCATCATCAGTTCGCGGGGGATGCTGGGGCGGGATTCATCCGCACGCAGCGCGCCATAGATCTCCGTCGCATGGGCGCTGGGCTCCACACCGCTGAGGTCGTGATGCCCCAGCGCGTCCATGTAGTCAAGGATGCCTGCCAGTTGCTTCTGGTAGCTGGTGGCCTCCTCGTCAGTGAGGGTCAGGCGGGCCAGCTTGGCGACGTGTTGGATGTCAATTTCCTGGGGATTCATGCGGGGGCTAATGGAAAGGCGGCCTGCCGTTTGTCAATTCAGCAATGCCTACGCGGCGCGATCCAGCGCAAAAAAAAAGCTGACCACCCGGTTCAGGGTGGCCAGCCAAAGGTTCGGGCAGCACCAGATCGGCGCTGATTACTGCTGGGCAGGTGCGGGGGCTGCCGGTGCAGGCGCTGGGGCGGCGGGCGCAGGGGCCGGTGTGGCGGGGGCCGCCGCAGGTGCAGGCGCAGCGGGTGCGGCGTCGGCCTTTTTGTCATCCAACTTCACGTCGATGCCATACTTATCAAAGGCAGCCTGGAGGGCGTCCTTGGCGGCATCTCCGTCGGTGGAGATTTGCCCCACCTCTGCCTGGAAGGCCTGCATTTTGCCCATGAAGTCCGCCATGAAAGCCGGGTCCTTGGCGGCCTTATCCTGCACCCACTTTTGCATGTCCGCCTGGCTGGCGATGTTCTCGCTGGCAAAGGGCAGTTTGCCCATGGCGGCGACCATCTTTTGAGTGCTGGCGCGCAGCTTTTCAAAGGGCTCCTTCAGGTCCGCAGGCAGGAGGTCCGTCTTCACGGCTTCCAGCTTACCGACGAGTTCTTTGATTTTGCCAAAGGCACCCATGGGGTTTTCCTTCATGACAGCTTCACTGTCCTTCATGAAGGCATCGACGGCCTTCATTTCGGTCTTGAAGCCTTCCAGCGCAGCGGCCTGGAGGGCTTTGGGGTCCTTCCCGCAGGAGGAAAGCAGCAGCCCGCCCAGCAGGGCGGCCATTGGGACGTATTGACGAAGTTTCATGGTGGGTGGCGATTCGGATTGGATGGATGTTTGTGAGCGAACGAGGCGAGGCCGATTTCCCTGATTTTAGGAAAATCCAGTGGCGATGATGATGGGACAGGCGCGGCGATACAAGTCTGGAGTGAGTCGCACCCCAGAATTTCCCGCGCGACAGTGCCCCGCTGGATCAGCCGATCCGGGTGCCGCCAAAGTAAGGAGCCAAGATCTCCGGCAGATGGATGCTGCCGTCTGCCTGCTGGTAAGTCTCCACCAGGGCGACAAAGAGCCGCGCCAGCGCCGTGCCGGATCCATTCAGCGTGTGACAAAAGCGGTTTTTACCTTCCGCATCCTTGTAGCGCAGTTGCATACGGCGCGCCTGGTAGTCGCCAAAGTTGCTGCAGCTAGAAACCTCCAGATAGCTCCCCTGCCCCGGTGCCCAGACTTCGATATCGTAGGTGCGGGCAGAGCCAAAACCGATATCGCCCGTGCAAAGCTCGATGACCCGGTAGTGCAGCCCCAGCAGTTGCAGCACCTTTTCCGCGTTCGCCGTCAGGCTCTCCAGCTCTGCAGCGGAGTTTTCCGGCGTGGTGATCTTGACCAGCTCCACCTTATCAAACTGGTGCATGCGGATCAGCCCCCGCACGCCCAGACCCGCGCTGCCCGCCTCCCGGCGGAAGCAGGGCGTGTAGGCCGCGTATTTGATCGGCAGACCATCGTGCTTCAGGATCTCCTCCCGGTGCAGGTTCGTCACCGGCACCTCCGCCGTGGGGATCAAGTACAGATCGTCCAAGCTGCAATGGTAGAGCTGGTCGCCAAACTTCGGTAATTGACCCGTGCCGACCAGAGCCTCCGCCTTCGCCACAAAAGGCGCACCGATTTCCAGGTAGCCGTGCTCCCGCGTGTGCAGGTCCAGGAGGAAGTTGATCAGCGCACGCTCCAGCCGCGCACCACTGCCGCGGTACACCACAAAGGCAGATCCCGCCAGCTTCGCCCCCGCCTCAAAGTCCAGCATCCCGTGCTGGGCCCCTAGGGTCACGTGGTCCTTGGGTTGGAAGTCATAGCTCGGCACCGCACCCCACTCCCGCAGGACCGGATTTTCCTCCGCGCTATGCCCCACCGGGCAGCCGTCGTGAGGCAGGTTTGGGATGCCCAGCAGCAGCTCCGTCTGGCGCGCATCGGCAGCATCCGCCTCGCGGCCGATCTCATCGATGCGGTCCCCGATTCCCCGGACCTCCGTCTCCAGCGCAGCCGTATCCTGCCCGTTCTTGCGGCCGATGCCGATCTCCTTGGACAGTCGATTGCGATCACTCTGCAGCTTTTGCCGTTCTGTCTCCGCCGCACGGCGCTGCTGATCGATGGAAAGCACCTCATCCACCAGGGCAGAAAAGTCACCCCCACGGGTTTGGAGACGTTCTTTGATGTAGTCAGGTTGGTCGCGCAGCAGACGGATATCCAGCATAAGCGGCGCAGGTTAGCTAGAGATTGCAAGCTGTCGATGGGGAATTGCAACCCAAAGCCCACCCCATCAAAAGAGCCCCCCGACAGGTAACGCCAATCACCACGAATGTGCCGCGAATGACCACGAATCAGAGACGCCTCCAGATTCGCGACCATTCGCGTGTCATTCCTCTTCATTCGCGTTCAATGGCACCGCCCCCGCGCGCCCCTTCCCAGTTGCAAAGAATCCCCGCCCCAGCGAATCTCGGCACCTCCACCGCCCCCTCATGAACTGGACCATCGCCCGCACCATCTGCCTTTTGGCCGCCTCCAACGTCTTCATGACCTTTGCCTGGTATGCGCATCTGCGGGATCTGAAAGGGCGGCCCTGGTTCATTGCGGCGATGTTTAGCTGGGGCATCGCCTTCTTTGAGTACCTGCTCCAAGTGCCCGCCAACCGCATCGGCAGCAGCGTCCTGACCCTGCCGCAGCTCAAGATCCTTCAGGAGGTCATCACCCTCACCGTCTTTGTGCCCTTCCTGCTCTTTTACATGCGGCAGTCCTTCAAGTGGGACTACGTCTGGGCCGGCTGCTGCCTCTGCGGGGCAGTGTACTTCGTATTTCGGAAGTAGCCACGCCGCCGTTGCCCCTCACGCGAGCCCGGAGCGCCGACGAGTCGCCGGCATTCCTTCCCATTCGCGTTGAAGAGCTCTCAGGAACCAACTGGCAACAGAATGAAGGCAGCAGAATAGGCTTCATTCAGGCTTCTGACGAACTTGGCTGGTAAAAGATTGTGGGTAAAAAATGGGAGCCCTGTTTTCCGACCTTTTACCGCCAATCTTTTACCAAACGAAAGTTACCCGCTGCCTCACATCCCGGCCCTCTGAGGACTTGGGGAGCGCCGACGAGTCGTCGGCATTCCCACGCACGCGAAGCCAAACCTTTGTTCGTGCTTCGTGCTTCGTGCTTCGTGCTTCGTGCTTGGAAGTCAGGAATGTTAAGGGTAGGTTCGAGCACAGGCCGCCCATTTCGTATTTGCGTTTGCAAAAACCGCAACCAATCACGTGTCGGCTCAGGCAGTGCCACCCAAGACGCCACTGCCTTTTCCAACCCCGCGCCGCCTGCTTGCAAAGCCTCGGCTAGGTCGGCGGCATTTCCGGCTACCGCAGCAGCACAAGCAAATAGCACTGCAAGAGCAGCGGAACTGACCGGGAACTGGAGGAGAGATTTCATCGATACGTCAT